>OGYI01000926.1_pt1 | contig 32674 bp, 30 predicted proteins | sample 1576521 | NCBI WGS metagenome assembly OGYI01 (sample SAMEA3541484, study PRJEB24748) | human gut metagenome | biome: human gut; feature: human-associated habitat; material: faeces | place: China | collected 2012
GCCGCCACAAAGGCTGCCAGCGTGAGCTTCCTGTTCCCCCACCGAGCCGAGCGAGAAGCGTGGAGCACCGGTGCCGCAACCACCTTGGAGCCGGTGGGGTCGGCGACGTCCACCAAGCGAGTTCCGCAGCGAAGCGAGGACTGTCCGAGCGACTGGGCGTTGCCCCGCGCCGCCCACGGAAGCGTTTCAGCGAGATTCTCTTCATCCTACAGCACCTCCTTACTAGCCGCCGCGCGCCCCAGCACCACCTTGAGGTTGCCGTTCAAGCACCGCACCTCGTCGATCATGCGCTTCTCCGCGCCGGGCTCCTTCATCCTCACCGCGTACTCGAGCAGGAACAGGCTGCCCATGTTGGTGGTCTGCACCTCCACCAGCTCGTGCTCGTCAGTGTAGCGCGCCAGCACGCCGTCGAACACGCCGTCGTACTCCAAGTCCTCGGGGATGGTGATCTTGAGCGTCTTCTCCGGCGCCTTCTGCTTACCGAACGGCGTGAGCACGTACACCACGTTCACGATGCCCACGATAACGGTGAACAGCACCGCCAGCGCGATGAACCCCATGCCCGTGGCCAAGCCGATGGCCATGGCCAAAAACACGTTGCCGATGTCCTTCGCGCTGCCGGGGATTGAGCGGAAGCGCACGAGGTTGAACACGCCCATCACCGCGATGCCCGCGCCCAGGTTGCCGTTCACCAGCGTGATGACCATCTGCACGATGAGCGGGAGCAGCGCGAGCGTCACCACGAAGTTCTTCGAGTAGGTGTGCCGGAACATGTAGATGGCGGCCACCGCCGCGCCCAGCACGATGGACGCGGCGCAGCACAGCAGGAAGTCGACGGTGGAAACGCCCGCCACGAGCGATTCCGCCGAACCGAATATCGAGGTCAAAGCCGTATCAAGCACAACGGCCTCCCTTCTTCGCAGAGGTCATGGCCGGCGCGCGGAAGCGTCGCGGATGGCTGCTACGAGGAGCCGCCGCGAACCGCTCGGCTTGCTGGTCAGCAGCTGCCTGCGACGTGTGCGCGCCCCTGCGTTCGACCTCGGGCGCTTCCGCCACTGGTCGAAGCATCGGCTCGCATGCACGGTATGCCGCGCCGTACTTGGAGAACGACGTCGGGTAGACATGACCCTCGCCGAGCGCCCTAACGAGCCACAAAGGGAACGGGCCCGAGGCCTTGACCTCCATGACGGCCTCGCCCGTGCGCAGGAGCGGGGTTGTGGAGGAGTCCGAAGCGAACAGGTCACGGTAGGCGATGCGCTCATCGAAGGTGATGCGCAGGTTGCCGGGCACGTCGACAGGCGGCTTGGGCACCGGAGCGTAGGCGACGCGTTCGCACCTGATGAGCATGGAGGGTACGAGGGGCGCATGGCGTACAAGGAGCTGGTCGATCTCCGCGGCGATCTGCAGGCTGCGCGGTGCGCACGACTCGGCCGCCGAGCATGGATCGGCCAGCGGGAAGCGCCTGCAAGCCTCCTGGTACGGCATGCCGCCCAGGAAGGCGCGCGCCGCCGCGTAGGAGCACCCCACGCGGCGCTTGTACACGATGCCCTCGAACTTCTTCTTGATCTCGACGAACACGAGTCCGTCGTCGACCGGCGCGCCGTAGCAGCGCAGGCGCAGCTTCTCCTTGTAGAGCGGTTTGTCGAGCGAGCGCTCGATGAGGGCGCGCTCGGGCGTGTCGAGGTAGAGGCTGCGCACGGTCGTGCGGCCGTACACGTCAGGCATCATGCGTCCCTCGAGCGCGCGGCGCATCGTCTCGGCCTGGCGGGCATCCAGGCGATACTTGACTTCCTTCCGCTCGAACACATCGGCGAATGCGGTCATATGGGCTCCTTTCCTTCAAGCATGCCGGCCATCCTAGCCGTCCACGCTGAAAGAACCCTGAAAGGCCGTTTGATCCGGCATTCCCTCGGTTCTTTCAGGGAGATTTCAGCAACGGCGATACAATAGAAGGCGAACGGTACGAGGAAGGCGGTTCCAGGCATGCAGATTCTCATCGTCGAGGACAACGTGCGGCTGGCGCGGGCGCTCGCGCACATCCTAGAGGAGAACGGCTATGGCACCGACGTCGTGCATGACGGCGCAACGGGCTTGGCCTGGGCCGAAAGCGGAAGGTACGACGTGATCGTGCTGGACGTCATGCTGCCGAAGAAAGACGGGTTCTCCGTAGCGGCCGACTTGCGGCGCGCGGGCGTGAGCACGCCCGTGCTGCTGCTCACCGCGCGCGACGCGGTGCCCGACAAGATCACGGGACTCGACAGCGGCGCCGACGACTACATGACCAAGCCCTTCTCCCCTGCAGAGCTGCTCGCGCACCTGCGCGCGCTCACCCGGCGCCAGGGCGAGGTGCTGTTCGAGAAGCTGCCCGCGGGCGACCTCGAGCTCAATCTGGAAAGCCACGACCTCACGTGCAGCGCGAAGTCCATCCACCTTAGCTACAAGGAGTTCTGCCTTGCGAAGGTGCTCATGGCCAACGCCGGAGCCGTAGTGTCGAAAGACCTGCTCATCGAGAAGGTGTGGGGCGTCGAATCCACCGCCGAGGACAACAACGTGGAGGCGTACGTGTCGTTTCTGCGCAAGAAGATGAAGTTCCTGGGATCGACAGCCCGCATTGAGACGCTGCGACGCGCAGGTTATCGCTTCTCCGCCGATGCGGCGCCGCACGGAGAGGACGGGCCGTCATGCTAAGCAAGCTGCGCCTCAAGTTCATCGCGCTCAACATGGCCACCGTGGCCGTGGTGTTGGCGGTGGTGTTCACGTTTATCTGCGTTATCGACCAGCAGCAGAGCATCGCCCGCGTTCATGAGGCGCTCGACGCCGCCGTGGCGCATGCGGGCGATGCGAACGTCGGTGCGAGCCCGCTCGGCAGCCAGATGCCCGGCGACGCAGCGCGCGAGGGGGCGGCACCTCCCGAGATCGGCGGCAAGCGCGGCGGATCGGACCCTTCCATTCCCGTGGCCGTGTTCTCGATGGATGGCAACGGAGCGCTCGCGGCCGTGCAGGCGCGTACGACGGCCTCGCTCGCCGACGACGTGCTGGCCCAGGCCGCCGAGCAGCTGGCCGACGTGCCCGAGGGGTTCGGCAGCCTGGACGGCATAGGGCTGTTCTACGCGAAGCGCGTGGCGGACGGCACCGCGTACCTCGCGTTCGCGGACATGAGCGCGGCGAACGGCTGGCAGGCGCTCGCCCTCACGCTGGCCGGCGTAGGCATGGCGGCGCTCGCAACGTTCCTGGTGATAAACGTGTTCTTCTCGCGCTGGGCGCTGCGGCCGGTAGAGCGGGCTTGGGCCCAACAACGCCGGTTCGTGGCCGACGCATCACATGACCTGAAGACGCCGCTCACGGTAATCCTGGCGAACACGTCCATTCTCCTTGAGCATCCCGAGCTCAGCGTGGCCAGCCAAAGCCAGTGGGTGGAAAGCACCCAGCATGAGGCAGAGCAGATGCAGACCCTGGTGAGCGACCTGCTGCTGCTCGCCCAGACGGACGAGGGCGCGGCGAAGCCGCCCATGGAGAGGCTCGACCTGGCCGACCTTGTGGAAAGCGAGCTGCTGCAGTTCGAGTCCGTGGCGTTCGAACGCAAGGTGGAGCTGCGCTCCCAGCTAGAGCCCGGCGTGGCCGTCTGCGGCAACGCGCCCCTTTTGCGCAAGCTCGCGGGCACGCTGCTGGACAACGCCTGCAAATACGCCAACAGGGGCGGGCGCGTAGATGTCGAGCTGCGCCGCACCGTGCGCCACGTGGAGCTCGCGGTGCGCAACACCGGCTTCGCCATCGCGCCCGAGGACCTGGCCCACGTGTTCGACCGCTTCTATCGGGCCGACAAGGCGCGCACGCGCGACGACAGCGGCTTCGGCCTGGGGCTGGCCATCGCCCGCAGCATCGCCGAGGAGCACGGCGGCACGCTTTCCGCAGCCAGCGACGAGGCGAGCGGCACCACGTTCACGCTCGCGCTGCCGATAGCGGGAAGCTGAGCGCGCCCATCCGAGAACCGGCACTTTCCCATTGCCGCCAATGAAGAGGGCCTCGATGGCGAATGAAGCAAGGCACCTACGGGCTCATGCGCGCAGCAGCTCCAGCGTGAAGCGGTCGGGGCTCAGCTCGTCGTCCCACACGTCGAGGGCGAGCACGGCGCGCTCGGGCGGCACGTCCGCAGCGGCCGCGAACGCCGCGGCGAACGCGGCCTCGAAGTCGTCCCGTTCTACGCGCTCGCCTGAGAACATGCCCCCGGGAATCCTCAGCAGACCCTCCGACGCGCCGCCCCCGGCGGGAGCAGCCACCTCAAGCACCACGTGCCATGCACTCCTGCCGTCGGCCGCGGGCAGCCGCGCCATGCCCTGCAGGTACAGCGGCACGAGGCCCTCCACCGCCGCCCGGTCGTACAGCTCGGTCGCCGCCTGCGCATAGCGCTTCGCATGGAACGCGCGGTCCTCCCAGGTAACGGAAAGAGCCATCCACGCATCGAGCGCGCGCTCGTAGGGCGAAGGCCCCTCGCGCAGTCGCCGCTGCAGGGCCACCTCGCGCTGGTACCCGTCCACCTGCATCATGATGCCCTCGGCGCGCCTCAGGTTTTCCAGCGCGAGCGTCCGTCCGCGCTCGAGCAGCGCCTCGAGGTCGAGCCGGCCCTCCGCGGTTCGGTAGCGGTACAGCTCCTTGAGCGGAAGGCCCAGCTCCACGCACGTCACCACCACGTCGAGCTCCGGCATCTGGCTGAGCGCGTAGTACCGGTAGCCCGTCTGCGATTCCACGTGGGCAGGCAGCAGCACGCCGATGCGCTCGTAGTAGCGAAGAGCCTTGATGCCCACGCCCTTCATGCGCGCCACCTCGCCGATGGAGAGCAGGTTGTTTCTCATGATTCTCCTTTGACTCGACCCTTAGGGGATAGTTTAAGCTCTTCTCAAGCCAAAGGAAAGGAGGGGGATCGGATGGTTCCCTATGTGCTGCTCGGCGCGGCCGTGGCGTTTGAGGTGTTCGGCGATTCGATGATGAAGCTCTCGCAGGGCTTCACGAGGAAGGCTCCCATTATCGGCATCGTGGTGGGCTACGTGGCGGCGTTCACGCTGATGGCGCAAACGCTGGAGAGCCTGCCGCTCGGGTTCGTGTACGCTGTTTGGACAAGCGCCGGCATCGCGCTCACCGCCGTGGTGGGCGCGCTGTTCTGGGGCGAGGGCCTGGGTGCGAAGAAGCTGGCCGGCATCGCCGTCATCATCGCCGGAGTCGTGTTGTTAAAGATGGGAGCGTAACCATGAACGCCATAGCCGAGCGTATCGACCGCATCAACCCCTACGCGCTGCTGGGCGCGTCCATCGCCCTCGAGGTGGCGGGCGCCACCCTTATGAAGCTGTCCGAAGGCTTCTCGCTGCTGCCGTTCACCCTGGCCACCGCCGCGTGCTATCTGGCGACGTTCGCCCTGCTCACGTTCACGCTCAAGCACCTGCCGCTGGGCCTGGCCTACGGCATCTGGGGCGGCGTGGGAACCGTGGGCACGGCCGTTATCGGCATCGCGCTGTTCGGCGACCCGTTCGGCTGGGCCACCTGCCTGGGCCTCGCCCTCGTGGTGGGCGGCATCGTGCTGCTCAACCAGGGATCGAAGGAAGCGGAAGCAAAGGAGACCGTCGGCGTCTAGCGCCTTCGCGCGAAACGCGATAATTACCACCCAGGTCGGCGTAGCAAGTCAGCGAGAAGGGCCCTGGTGCCGATAATCGCCCCGTTTCGCGGCCGAGCGTGCTTTTGCACGCGAGGGCAAGCGAAAAAGGGGCGAGGATCGGTGCCAGGGCCCTTCGCAGCGTCGAGTCGTTCCGCGGGCCGCAGACCCGCCGAACTCTACACGTAGAACAGCATGTCGTTGTAGGTGGGCACCGGCCAGTGGTCGCGATCGGTGACTATCTCCATCTCGTCCACGGCGGCACGCAGCCTCTCCATGATGGGCACGATCTCGTGGGCGTACTTGTTCGCGCGCTGCTGCTGGTCGACCAGCTCCAAAGCCGCGTGGTGCGCGGCGTCGAGCGCCTGCAGCTGGGCGTCGATCTCCTTCACGCCGGCGAGCAGCTTGTGCAGCAGGGCCTCCTGCTGGCCCACCTCGGCACCAGCGGCCGCGGCGCGGACGGCCGTGATGCCGCGCGCCACCTCGGCGGCGTAGCCGTTGATGGCAGGCAGGTAGGCGCGGCGCACCATGCGCTTCATGGTGCGGGCCTCGATGTTCAGCAGCTTGTTGTACTTCTCCAGCTTCACCTCGTAGCGGCTGCGCACTTCGGTTTCCGTGAGCACGCCGAACTCCTCGAACAGCGCGATGCTCTTCGGTTCGACGAAGCACGGCAGGGCGTCGGCCGTCGTAGGATGGTTCGCCAGGCCGCGGCGCTCCGCCTCCCGCGTCCATTCTTCCGAATAGCCGTTGCCGTTGAAGATGATGCGCTGGTGCGCCGTCAGCACGTCGCGGATGTAATCGATGGCGGCGGCTTCGAATTCCTCGCCGGCCTTGCCCTCCATCGCGTCGGCGAAGTCCTTGAGGCTCTTCGCCATGGCCGTGTTCAGGATCATGTTGCAATCCGACAGGTTCACGCCCGAGCCGGGCATGCGGAACTCGAACTTGTTGCCGGTGAACGCGAACGGCGAGGTGCGGTTGCGGTCGGTGTTGTCCTTGAGGAAGTTCGGCAGCACGGCCACGCCCAGATCCATGGCGACTTTCTCGGCGTTCGTGTACTCGTGGTCGTCGATAAGCGCGTCCACGATGGCGTCCAGCTCGTCGCCCAGGAAGATGGAGATGATAGCCGGCGGCGCCTCGTCGGCGCCGAGGCGATGATCGTTGCCCGCGGATGCCACCGACATGCGCAGCAGCTCCTGGTAGTCATCTACCGCCTGGATGACGCCCGCGAGGAACACGAGGAAGCGCAGATTGTCCATGGGGCTCTCGCCGGGGTCGAACAGGTTCTTCTTGCCGGCAGACAGCGACCAGTTGTTGTGCTTGCCCGAGCCGTTGATGCCCTCGAACGGCTTTTCATGTTGCAGGCACACGAGGCCGTGATGGCTGGCCAGCAGGCGCATCTTCTCCATGGTGAGAAGGTTCTCGTCCACGCCGCGATTCACGTTCGTGAAGATGGGAGCCAGCTCGTGCTGCGCCGGAGCCACCTCGTTGTGCTTCGTGCGAGCCGGCACGCCGAGCGCCCACAGCTCGTTGTCCAGTTCCTTCATGAACTCGTTGACGGTGGGGCGGATGGCGCCGAAGTAATGCTCGTCGAGCTCCTGGCCCTTGCAGGGGGCGTAACCGAACAGGGTGCGGCCCGTCATGATGAGATCCTGGCGCTTGGCATAGGCCTTCTCGGACACGAGGAAGTATTCCTGCTCGGCGCCCAGCGTGGGCACGATGCGCTGACGCGGCTCGCCGAACAGGGCCAGCACGCGGTTGGCCTGCTCCTCCACCGCGCTCATCGAGCGCAAAAGCGGCGTCTTCTTGTCGAGAGCCTCGCCGGTGTAGGAGCAGAATGCCGTCGGGATGCACAGCACCTCGTCTTTGATGAAGGCGTAGGAGGTGGGATCCCAGGCGGTATAGCCGCGGGCCTCGAAGGTGGCGCGGAGCCCCCCGGACGGGAAGCTGGAGGCATCGGGCTCGCCCTGGATCAGCTCTTTTCCGGAGAAGCTCATGATGGCGCGGCCGTCGCTGCACGGGTCGAGGAAACTGTCGTGCTTCTCCGACGTGATGCCGGTCAGGGGCTGGAACCAATGCGTGAAGTGGGTGGCGCCCTTCTCGATGGCCCATTCCTTCATGGCGTGGGCCACGACGTTCGCTACCTCGATCTCGAGGGGCTTGCCCTCTTTCATGGTTTTGATCAGGCTCTTGTACGTGGCAGACGGCAGACGCTCCTGCATCGTATGCTCGTTGAATACCATCGAGCCGTAGATTTCCGAAACCTTCGCCATGAGAATGAGCTCCTTACTCGTTGCGTTCAAGGCGGTGCGCGGCCTCCCGCGACGCGCGCGGATGAACCACCCGCATACGATAGCACGGCCGCAGGTCAAACCGCATGATCAATACGCCGTAATCAAACTAACGGCGAAATGTTTCAAGAAGTTTTCGGGAATGGCAGGCTTTCTTTGCTACCACTCCACTTCTTCGTAGTCCAAGCCCTGCTCGCGCAGACGGGCGAACAGCTCTTCGGGAGTGATGGCTTCGACTGGCGACGCTCCATAGCGATCCTTCAAACGCGCTTCCCGCAGCTCTTCGTCGGACATCGTCAAGGGGCGCTTCGTGTGCACCTGATCGAACGCCTCGATGCGGCGGCGCAACTCGTCCCTATCGGGCTTCTCGCTCTTCTCGAAAGGAAGGCCGTCGTGTTTCACGGTGTATTCGAACAGGCGCCTGACGGCCGAGGACGGCGTGTAGCCTTCACGCCGCATGATCGCGGCAGCGCGCTCCTTCATATCGCCGTTCAACCGCACGGTCATAACCGACTCCATCGCGCCTCCCTTCGACGTATTACATGTACTACAGTATTGAGGGAAACGTCGTAGATCGCAAGAACTCTCCCTACCCGAACGCGTCCAGTTGGTCGAGGAGTTCTTGGCGGGAGTTCACATCGAGCTTGCGGTAGATGTGGGTAGTGTGGGTCTTCACCGTACCGGTGGTCACGAACAGGGCGTCGGCGATGTAGGGAAGCGTCCGGCCGCGCGCCAAATAGCCCAGCACCTCGGTCTCGCGATTCGTCAGGCCGTAGCTCTGCGCGAAACGAGTCGCGCGCTCGAGCACGACGGACTCCGGATCGGCGGCCACAGGCTCGCCCGGGTCGCCCGAGGGCTCGACGAGCGCCGGCGAGTCGGCCGAGGGGCGCACGCCTGCCGATTCTGCTTCGCCCGCACGCCGCACCAGCATGAAGAACAACGCCAGCAGCCCCAGGCCGCACATCACGTCCAGCACGAAATCGCCGGAACCGAACAGGGCGTACACCTGCTTGCCCACTACGTTGCCGGCAAACACCACTCCCGAAACGAGCCCCTGCCCCACGCTGAACGACAGCAGCGGCGACAGTCCCAGCTCCTGCGTGCTCTGGGTGATGACGAGGAACACGAGCACCTGGAGGAAGAACGCGCTGCCCTGCACGAGCGCTCCGCCCACGGGCACGGCCGCCGTCCCAAACACCATGATGGCGACAAGCCCCACCGCCGTGAACGTGACAGTGATGCGGTACACGCCGTCAACCGAAATCGACGCGCGGCGCGCGGTCAGGGGCACGAGCATCATGGTCGCGATGCTCGCACACACCACGATGCCGCCGAAGAACAGGCTGTCCACACCCGCATACGAGCGCCCCATCAGCACCGACGCCATGAGGTTGCCGATGAACGTGGCCGCGATCAGCACGCTGACGGCACGCCACGGAAGCACGCGCGCCTCCCACGAGCCGGCCATCAACTCGCCGGGCGTCGCGGCTTCCCCGGCCGCCGCACGCGAGGGGAACACCTCCGACGACAGCTCATGGCGCATGACCGCATCGCTGCGCCACAAGGCCCAAGACGCCAGGGGCAGCGCGCAGACGAGCGCGATGCTCGTCGGACCGGGAATCTGCGCCACCACGAGGTACAGCAGATACGCCACCAGGAACGACAGCACCACGAGCGAGCGCATGCGCTGAGAGCCCAGCGAGTAGCGGGCGCCCCACGCCACGCCCAGCAGCATGACGGCACCGCCGTCAATCACCCCGCAAGCCACGATCACGGCCAGCGCATCCGCGCGCACCGCCCACGTCAGCACAAGCGTAGTCAGCGCAACCAGCAGCGCCGCGACGAAGAACGCCCCACGCTTCACGATGAAGCGCCGCCAGCGCGACACAAGCACCACGACGCCGGCGCATACCAGCACCGAGGCCTGCGACGCGAAGAACCCGTACTCCAAGCCGATGCTCGCATCGAGACCGCCGCGCTCGGGAAACAGCGCCGGGCTGAGAAAGCAGAGAAACCCCCACGCCCACAGCAGCGCCGAGCCTAAAACCACCCTCATGTTGTTTGCGCGCATCATGCGCCCCCTCCCCAGCCTCGCGCATGCCCATCAGATCGCTTACGGGTATCCTACCGCATGCATGCTCGTCAGGACGCGACAACAATTGACGCTCACCTGGGAAAATGCAAAAATCTACCGTTTCGTCAGATGCGGCTCGACCCGTCGTTTGCCATGCTGTGATGCAAGGAAGCCACGCCGAGGGGCACGAGGCCGAACACGTCGACCGCCGTTGCGGCTTCAATCGATCAAGGGAGGAACCATGAACCAGCCTGACAAGAGCACGCTCAGCCGCCGTTCGTTTTTGACGGGAGCGGCCGCCACGGCCGGCCTCGCCGCCTTCGCGGGACTCTCCGGCTGCGCGCCGCAAAGCACGACGGGCGATGCCGCGAACGCGGCAACCGCATCCGGCGCCTCGGCGTCCGGCAGCGCCTCGGCAGGCGCCATGCAGACCACCGACCCCGCCCAGGCCGTGTGGCCCGTGGTGGAAGAGGTGGAGGTGGGCGCCGCCGGCGAGGGCAAGATCGCCTTCGTGGCCGAGCCCATCGCAGCAAGCGATATCGTGGCCACGCACGACGTGGACGTGGTGGTGTGCGGCCTCGGCCCCGCCGGCGACGCGGCGGCGCTGGCCTGCGCCGAACAGGGCCTCAAGACGGTGGCCGTGGAGAAGCAGACCACCGGCAACTACAATTCCGCCACCATCGGCGGCACGAACTCCAAACTGCACGAGCATTGGGGCATGACCTACGACACCGATGCCTGGATCAGCGACGCCATGATCGACTGCGCTTTCCAGGGCGACATGGAGCTGTACCGCCACTGGCTGGAGAAGAACGGCGAAGCCGTGGACTGGTACATCAGCCACTTCGACAACCAGAACCTCGACGACTACCCGCTGACGTTCGCCGCGGGCGACTTTCCCGACTTCCGCGACGAATGGGACAAGACCTCTCTGTCGCGCTCGTGGAACACGTCGCTCAACCTGCCCTACCCTCCGGGCGAGCTGGCGGGCATCCTCGCCGGCATCCTCGAGCAGTCCGGCGTGGAAATCCGCTACAGCTGCCCCGCCTGCCAGCTGGTCACCGACGACTCGGGCAAGGTGACGGGCGTCATCGTGCAGAGCGACCAGGGATTTGAGCAGTACAACTGCGCGAAGGGCGTGGTGCTGGCAACCGGCGGCTACGAGTTCAACCAGCAGATGCTCAAGGAGCGCTGCCGTCCGCGCGGCGTGCCGGGCAGCTGGCTGACGGGCGCGTTCGGCAACACCGGCGACGGCCATCAGATGGGCCTGGCGGTGGGCGCCGCCGAAGACGAGTTCCCGCACGCCATCATGCTGGACCCCGAGCAGCTCATGCCGTATCTGCGCGTGAACAAGCTGGGCGAGCGCTTCACGCCCGAGTACGAGCCGTACGGGCATTTGGCGCTGGCCATCCAGGCGCAACCGGGCACGTACGACTTCTACGTGGTGGACAGCGCCATCGGCGAGAAGATCGACAAGATCTGGACGCCCAGCTCCTCGTGCTACGGCCCGAAGGAAGTGTGGACCGCGGCCGCCATGAGCGAGAAGGCTCTCAAGGCCGACACGCTGGAGGAACTGGCGAAGCTCATGGAGGTGCCCGAGGCCCAGTTCGTCGCCACCATCGAGCGCTGGAACGAGATGGCCGCCGCCGGCAAGGACGAGGACTTCAACTTCCCTGGCGAGATGATGATGACCATCGACACGCCGCCCTACTACGCTACGAAGGAGTTCGCCGACGGTCTGTGCACGGCAGGCGGCTTGCTGGTGGACACCGAGTGCCGCGTGCTCGACAAGGATCGCCAGCCCATCGACGGCCTGTTCGCCATCGGCCTCACGTCGGGCGGCATGTTCTTCAACACGTATCCGCACAACCTGAACTGCCTGAGCCACACCCGAAACTGTCTTATGGGCTACACCGTCGGCCAGGTGCTGGGCGACAAGGCGTAACCGCACGTTTCATCGCGCGTCCCCTCCCCGCGAAGGCTCCGCCACCAACAGCGGAGTCTTCGTCGTTTTCTCTCCGCGCTCGCTGAGCGTGCGGACGCAAAACCGGGCCTGTGACGATCTTCGACGCAGTTTGGAGCGCCTCGAGCCGACCGCGGGGAAAAGACCTCCCTATAAGGCCAGGTCACGAATTCCACCACTCGCAAAAAGCCAAGTTCTCCAAAACAAACTTTGTCATAGCTTGCCATTCGGGGACAACTCGGAGCGAGGGAGCGGTCGAAACGGGAGCGAGGCGAGACAAACCCCTCGCTTCGCTTCAAAAACCGACAGCCCGCCTCCGAGGAAGCGGGCTGTCGGTCCGTCTCGCATTATCAGCCTATAGGCAGTACCCTCCGCGCGCCGACCCGGCCACGACGGGATGGGTCTCGACGAGGTAGGTGTCAACCGAGCCGATGAACTCGGATCCATGAGCCGTCAATCGTTGGAATTCCTTGGAATCATAGAAGCACTCGAAGGCATCCATGTCCTCGAAATAGAACTCGGCCATGCCATCGCAGGGAAGCTTCTCGCTGGAAACACTCGCCCCGTCTACGAATCGGTCGATCACGAGGTTTTGATTGTAGCCCGCATGGCCGGGAACAGCCTCCACCAGCTTCGCGTGAGCATAACACCACTCTCGACGGAATTCGGCCACGCTCACCCCCTCCGCCCGATTCAAGAACGACACGCGATGAACCAGGTTCTTTCCCCGCAGATACGGAGGAACTTCGCGCACCACGTTGCGGGAAAACACCAGGATGTCGCACAAGCGCTTCTGCAAAAGGATCTCGGCGTCGTCGAGAAGGGCGTTACCGGTTTCGGCATCCAACGACTGAACCCCTTCGAGCATTTCGCTGTACGTATCGAAATGAAGCTCCGAATACCCGTCGATATCGATGGCGCCTCCCATAATCGGGTGACGATGCTCGTTGTCAATGACGAGATTCTGGTTGTAAACGCGCAGGTTCTTCATTCCCGCAGCAATCGGCCCGTGGATATGCAGCCAATGATGCGAGAACGATTCCTGGGTGAACTTGTCGTTCTTCTTAAGCAATCCGCACCGAACAATCACGTGCTCGCTCCTTCCATAAGAGGGAACCGTCACCTTCTAGGTCAAGCTGAAACCGCCTTCGTTGTAGATGGTTTCGCCCGTAATGAACGAAGCGTCTTCCGAAGCCAGGAACAGCGCGACGTCGACCGTCTCGCGAACTTCGCCGTAGCGTCCGAAGGGCATCTTCGCCAAGAACGCAGCGCTCCGCTCAGGATCGTTGATCGTCCCGGCGGCTATGCGCGTTTTCGACGTGCCGGGAGCTATCGCGTTCACATGAATGCCGTACTTCGCCAGCTCGAGCGCCATCACCTGCGTAAGCATTTTGACGGCGGCTTTCGAGGGGCAATAGGGGGTGATGCCGCCGATGGTCTTGCGGGAGCTGTTCGAGCTCGTGTTCACGATGTAGCCTTTCACGCCAAGCTCGACCATCGTGCGCGCAACAGCCTGGCCGACGTAGAATTCGCCGTTCAGATTCGTGGCCATCACATCGAGCCATCCCTCCTTGCTGCACTCCAGAAACGGCTCCCGATGGCAGATGCCGGCATTGTTCATCAAAACGTCGATACGCCCGTATCGATCGATGACCTTCTGCACGCTTTCCTGCACCTGATCGTAGTCGCGCACATCGCAGTGCACGCAGAAAACGTGATCGTTGCCCCCGAACACCTCTTCCATCGTATCGTCCTCGATGTCGAAGATGGCAACCTGGGCACCCTCCTTCACGAGTTGCTCGACCATGCCGCGCCCAAGACCGTTGGCACCGCCGGTTACCAGGGCTATCTTGTCAACAAACCGCTCTCTTTCCATTGTCGTCCTCCTAATCTAACGCACAGCTAGAGGCTCTGCCCACCATCCTCGAAGATGATCTCCCCCAACATGAAGGAAGACTCTTCCGAAGCGAGGAACAGCGCCGCATCCACGGCCTCCTTCACTTCGCCGTAGCGGTGCATGGGAATATCGTTCAAGAACTGCTCGTTCATGTGCGGGTTCAAACGCGTCGGCTCGCTCATGCGGGTTTTCGTCGTACCGGGTCCAAACGCGTTGACGCGTATATCGTATTCGGCAAGCTCTTTTGCGAACTGCTTGGTGAACACGGCGATGGCCGCCTTGGATGCGGGATACGCGCCAAGGTACTTCGGTATGAAACGGAAGGTGTTCGAAGACGTGTTCACGATAACGCCCTTCGTCTTCTTCGCCACCATGGCCTGGGCAACGGCCTGCGCCACGTAGAACGACCCGTTCACGTTGGTGGCGATCGCACGATCCCAAGCATCTTTAGGACAGGTGAGCATACCGTACTTCTGCCCGTCCTTGATGCTGATGCCCGCGTTGTTCATGAGGATGTCGATGCGGCCGAAGCGTTCGACGGCCTCGTCGACCATGCGGTGCACGGCATCGTAATCGGTGATATCGCACGGTATGGTATGAACGCGATCCTCGTCGCCGAACGCATCCTCTAACGTATCGTGCTCGATGTCGACGGCAACCAGCTTCTCGGCGCCTTCCGCAAGGAAACACTTGACCATGCAACGCCCGATACCGTTCGCCGCACCCGTGACCAGCACGATCTTGTTATCGAACCGAGCCATGACACACCCCTTCTCCTTAATGAGTTACCGCGAGCGCGCCGATCGGCGTGCGCCAACCCTCCCCCTTTGGCGCACGCCTTCATCGACGCAGAACGCGCCGTTACTTTGCGTCGGCCGTCGCCAGATGAAGATACGTCGTGGCACCGCCATCGGCGGCAATGAACTCGCCGTTGATAAAGCTGGAATCGTCCGAAGCAAGGAACATGACCACTGAGGCAATCTCCTCGGGCAGCGCGTAACGCTTCATCGACGAGGCGTCCACCAGACCCTTGCGGTTCTGGCCGCGCGGCAAGGTCATCCCCGAAAGCACAAGGCCGGGGTTCACGGCGTTCACGCGTATGCCGTAGGTCCCGAGGTCGGTGGCGGCGGCGCGCGTCATGCCCATGACTGCGGCCTTGGCCATGGCATAGCCGATGAAGCTCCCGGGTCCGAAATGCGTGCCTTGGTAGGAGCACGTGTTGACGATGGTGCCGCCGCCCGCTTCGATGATGGCGGGTGCGCAATAGTGCATGCCGTTGTACACGCCCCAGCAATCCACGTCCATGATGCGGTTCAGGGACTCGCGGGTCTCGGTGAGGACGGTGCCGTTCTGGCACATCCCGGCATTGTTGACGAGCACGTCCAGTCGACCGCTCTCGTCCACGACCTTCTTCACCAGCTCCTGCCAGGAGCCTTCGTCGGCAACGTCCATCGGAAACGCCACGGCTTCTCCGCCGTCGGCAATGATGGCAGCCTCGACCCGCTTCAATCCCTCTTCTTCGATGTCGGCCATGTACACCTTGGCACCTTGCTGGGCGATCATCTTGGCTTCCATCTCGCCCTGGCCGCCCGCGGCGCCGGTCACGATGACCACCTGACCTTCGAATTTACCCGTGCCTTCCGCTACGCGCGGCCAACGTTTGGCCTGCGCTTCGGCGTAGATCTTCTCCTCGAAAGCCTTTTGATCAGGACCCGAGACAACGGCATCATCGAAAAACTCTGCTCGCTTTGACTTCATAGCAACGCTCCCCTTCCAAAAAGGACTGCATCACGCCGAGTTCGCGATGCAGTCCGAACTTCGTCTAGTTCTGCAGCTCCACAGGCACGGCTTCGACGAAATACGTCGTGACGGTGCCGATGAACTCCGCTGCGTGCACGCTCGCGCGCAGCTTGAAACCGACCGTGCTGTAGCACTCGTCGAACGCGTCCATGTCCTCGAACCAGAACTCCACCATGCCTTCGACCGGCAGGTCGGCGTAATGGACGGACGCGCCTTGGACCATGCGGTCGATGACCAGGTTCTGGTTGTAGCCGCAGTACCCGCTCATCAGCTTCACCAGCAGGGAATGGGTGTACCACCACTCGTCATGGAACGTCGCGGCATCGACGCCCTCCGCGCGATCGCAGAAAGACACGCGCTTGATAGCCTTGCCGTCGAGGTAGGCGGGAACGGGCGTGTCCACCTTCTTCACCGCAACCAGCGTGGAAACGGGCTCTTCCACGAGCGGCTCCAGAGCAGCCAGCAGAGCATCCCCCGCTTCGTCCATCGCCTGCTGCATGTCGCCGTAGCTGTCGAAGAACATCTCGATGAAGCCGTCGATGTCGATGGCGCCGCGACCCAGATGAGAGCGCTGCTGGCGATCGGTCACGAAATCGATCTCGCACTTCCGCAGCTGGGGCATGCGGGCGATCACGTCGCGCACATCCCCCATCATGCCCTCGCGAAACGCCTCTTCGGAAACCCCTTCTTTGCACTTCAGCAAGCTAATCCTGGAAATCATGTCCTACCCCTTCCTCAGATCGTTCGGGAATTTTAGTATCCGGCAGCTGTTGGGCGCCTTCAACAACGCACTTGAAAGTGCGCAACTCACTTATTGGTAAGATGCATCCGACCAGCACATACGCGTTTTACGCTTCAGCGGCGTCCTTAGCCTTCATCTTCTTGAAGAACATCCACGCCAGCGACAGCAGCACGAGACCGACGATGCAGAGGGCACCGAGGAACGGGAATGCAGAACTGTAGCTGCCCGTGGTGGCAAGCGCGTTGGCGGAAACCACCGGGCCGATGAACGAGGCCAGCGTGTAGCCGATGAACATGAAGCCGTAGTTCTGGCCCGCATTGCCGGGACCGTAGGCATCGGCGCATACCGACGGCATGATGGCCATGATGCCGCCGAAGCAGATACCCAGAATGCATGCCTCCACGATGAAGATCGCGGTGCTCGTTGCATTAGCGAACAGGAACAGGTGGATGACCGCCGTCACCGCAACGGCGACGAACATGGTTTGGAAACGCCCCAACTTATCGGAAATGGCGCCGAGACCCAAACGGCCCGTGCCGTTGGCGATGGCGAAGATGCCCACCATGAGCGCGCCCGTCGCAGCATCCATGCCGGCTTGGACCTGCCCCACCAGCGAAACCGTGGACAGCATCACGCAACCGGTGCAGGCAACGGTGCCGAAGAACAGCAGCAGCGTCCAGAAGAACGGGGTCTTCAGCATCTGACCGGACGTGTAGTTCTTCACGCGCTTCGTATCGCTCTCGGCCGGCGGATTCCAACCCTCGGGCTTGAAATCAGCAGCAGGCATCTTGAGGAAGCGGGACAACACGATGAAGCCGACGATGCAGAACACGCCCACGATGTTGAACGCGATGCTCACGTTGAAGTTCTCGATGATCATGTTGCCCATAGGAGCCGTGAACAACGGGTAGATGGCCATGATGGCCAGAGCCACGCCGTTGGCGAAACCGCGCTTGTCAGGGTACCACCGCGTAGCGATAGCGAGGGCAAGGTTGTAGCAAATACCGTCGCACACGCCTACCAGCAGGCCGAACGATATGTATAGCACCGGGATGGTGCTGGCAAAGCCCGTCAGGAACCAGCCCAGGCCGAAGCCGATGCCGGCAACGGTCATGATGATATGCGCAGGCGCCTTGCGCTGCAGCCATCCGCCGATGGGACCGCTCAAACCGATCATAGCGATAACGATGGTGTAGGCGAACGACACCGACTGAGGCGAGAAGCCATAAGCTTCCATCAGGGGCTTCTGGAAGATGCTCCAAATATTCAACGACGCCGTCAGCGCACCGCACAAGGCCGCGCAGATCAGGATGACCCCGCGACGATAAGTTTTAACCGACATTGTTCTTTCCTCCTTGTTTACCTTCGAAATTGCATTCCGAAACGAACAGCGGTCCGTCTCGTGCGAAACCCTGGCTTCGCCCGGCAGTCACCTCCCTCGGTTCGCGTCGCTTCCGGTTTCCCTTCATGCACTCCGTGTCCCGCCGAGTCGCGCGCATTGACACGACGGGACACGGGATGATGCCTTACAGAAGACAGCCCACGCGGCGTCCGTCGGCTAACGCATGCTTGAGGAACGCGTTCTCGCCGCCGAGCGTCGAGCCTATCTCGTACACCTCGTCGACGAGCGACGCGGCCATGTCGAAAAACGCCGGGTCGCGCTGCTCAGGCAGCATGACCATCATGGAATCGCACGGCACCAGCTCTTCTCCCCCCTGCGAGAACCTCAGCAGCGCCCCTTGCTTGCCGAATTCAGCCACCGTGGCATCGCGTACAACACGAACCCCTGCGCGATTGAACCACGGCTCGATACGTTCTTTGTACTTGAGCGGAATCAAACCGCCCACATCCCCATCTTCGGCGACCAGCACGATGTCCTTGCCGCGCTTGCGCATGAACTCGGCGCATTGAGCGCCCTCGGCGCCTGCACCCCAAATCACGATCCTCTTGCCTACGGGGAAGAACTTCTCGCTCATCGAAGCAAGCTTGTCCGGACCGAACATCTTGAGCGGTACCTGCGCAAGCTTCGACATCATCGGGATGGTGAACACGTTCTTGCGATGTATGCCCGGAATATCGGGGATGCGATACGGCGACGAAGTGGCCACGACCACCGCATCAGGAGCTTCTTGGCGGATGAGCTGCTCGTCAACTTCGGTTTTCAGCCTCACCTCGACGTCAGACTTCTCGATCATGGCGGTCAAGTGGTTGAAGATATGCATGACCTCTTCGCATCCGCCGCTCTTGATCATGGCCGCCAGCTTGATGCGTCCGCCCAAAGCGCCCGCCTTCTCGTACAAGGTCACCTCGTGCCCTCGTTCGGAGAGCGTGCACGCGCATTCCATGCCCGCCGGACCGCCGCCTACCACCATCACGCGCTTCTTCTTCGCCACCGGCTTGGCGGCTAGTTGGCGCTCTTGACCCAAGGTGGGATTCACGCGGCAGATGCGCGGTTGCGTGACCGGATCTTCGCAGCTCGCGCAACGCGTGCAACGCATGATCTCGTCGATACGCCCCTCGTCCACCTTGCGCGCGAACCACGGATCGGCCCACAGCGTGCGGCCGAGCGCGATGACGTCGGCATCGCCGGCTTCGAGCACGCGCTCTGCCAAGTTCTCGTCCATGCGGCCCGCCGTGATGACCGGCACGTCCACAGCATCCTTGATCCGCCGAGCAACGGCCGTCCACAGACCCACCCCGCGGTACTCGTCCATGAAGGGCTCCATGAACGGATCGGGTTCCGGGTACGGGAAGTAGTCGGGGCAGTAGCGAAACGGCGTGGGACCGTACCCGTATCCGGCGATGCTGATGTACTGGGCGCCGGCCTCCACGAACGCTCGGGCGTTCTCGGCAGCTTGCTCGGCCGTGATACCCTGCTTCGTGGGATGGAATTCGCGCCCGTTCAGACGGCAGCCGATGACGAAGTCGGGGCCGCACGCCTCGCGGATGCCTTCGATGATCTCGCGCACGATGCGCGTGCGGTTCTCGACGTTCTGGCAACCGTATTCGTCATCGCGCTTGTTCCAAAGCGGGCTGACGAAGCTGTCGAGAAAGTACCCGTGAGCCACGTGCACCTCGACGGCATCGAACCCGCCCTTCTGCAGCCGCACGGCAGCCTCGATCTGCAAGCGCTGCTTCTCGTGGATCTCCTCGACCGTCAGGCCGCGAGGGGCTTGGCACCACGGCTTGGGAACCGGCATCTCGTCCTCGGACAACGTAGAGGACGAGATCGGGGGAGGCCCGTCAGGGGTCGGGCCGGCCGAAGGACCGATATGATGCAACTGACCGATGGTGAGGCACCCGTGCTTGTGAACGGCCTCGTTGAGCTCGATCATGCCGGGAATGAACCTGTCGTCGTAAGCGCCCAGGTAGATGCCTCCCGCAGGTTCCCACAGTATGGCCGCGACATCGATAGCCGCAACTCCCCCTTCCGCCATGTTCTCGTACATGGCGATGGCATCGCTGCCGTCGGCGGTGCAGTCCTCGTTCCAGCGCCACGACGACTGAGGAGCCTTGATCATCCGGTTCTTCAACACGAAATTCGGCGCTATCTCAATCGGAGACAAAAGCTTCTCGAAGCCTTTCATGCAAACTCCCCTCCCTTCGTCTCGCGATTACAGCTTCAGGGCGACGGCTCGGCCCTGGCCCACCGCGTCGACCATGAGCGTGGATCCGGGTCCCTGGCATGCGCCGATGGGATACACCTCGGGGGCCAGGTCTTTCAGCTGGTCGTACAAGCTCAGGCCGGAACCGGGAGACTTGAACACCAGGATGCTGTCAGCCTTGAGATAGCGCTCTTCGCCGTCCTTGACGTACGTGATGCCGCGCTTGTCGATCGAGCGGTACTCGACGCCGGTGATCGTCTCCACGTCGTTTTCCCGCAGCCACTTAAGCGACCTGCTCTTGTACCGCGGCGGCAACCCCTCTCCCACCGTGTCCAAATCTTCGAGCACCGTGACGTTTTTTCCGCGTTTGCGCAGGAAGATCGCGCCTTGCACGCCTTCGATCTGAGCTCCGAGGACGACGCAGTTCTTGCCGATGCCCGGCAGGGCGATCTGGGAGAGCTTGTTGATGGCGTTTGCGCCGAAGAGCTTGAGCGGCTTTTCGGCCAAGCGGGTGAGCTGGGGAACCGTGGAGACGATACCCAAGTCGATGCCCGGAACGTCGGGCGCGCCGTACACGCCTCCCGTCGCGACGATGACCGCATCGGGCTTCATGGCGCGCACGAAATCGGGCGTCACCGTCGTTTTGGTCTTGATGGTAAGCCCCGGCGTCTTCTTGGCCTGAGACGTCAGCCAATCGATGAGCGCAGGGACGTTCTCGCACACCGTGCCCTTCACCATGGTGGCCAGGTTGAGCTCGAGGGCCAGGACGGATTCCTTCTCGCACAGCGTGACTTCATGGCCGCGCTCGGCGGCGACGCGGGCAGCCTCGAGACCCGCGGCGCCAGCGCCTACCACCAGCACCTTCTTCTTAGTCTCCGCAGGCACGACGGCCATTTCCCGCTCGCGCAGGAACGCCGGGTTCACGCGGCAACGGCGGTGCGGCGTCTCGTTCATGCGCAGCTCGTCGCACGTTGCGCAATGGTTGCAACGGCGAATGTCCTCGGGTGCCCCTTCCGCGATCTTGTTGGGCATGTCGGGGTCGGCCCACAGAGCGCGTGCGAACATCGCCAGGTCGATCTCGCCCTTCTCAAGCGCCGCCTCGGCCTTTTCAGGCGTTGCGAAGCCGACGCCGAACACCGGAGCCGACACGGCCTGCTTGATGGCGGCAGCGGGGGGAATGGAGAGGCCTTCGCCGTCCAGACGATCGAGGAACTGCTTCATATCCTCGTCGGGAGACGGGTACATCCAGTAGTCCAGAGCGAACTGCATGGGAACCGGACCGTAGCCGTAACCCGTCACGCTGATGTAGTCGGCTCCGGCAGCATCGTAGAACTTCGCGATCTCCACGCCCTCTTCGATGGTGATGGCATCGGGATGCCCGTATTCCTGGCCATTCGTGCGAACGCCCACGATGAAGTCCTCGCCGCACCGCTCCTTCACGCCGCGGATGATCTCGCATACCAAACGCGTGCGGTTCTCGACGGACTGGCAACCGTACTGATCGTCGCGATGGTTCCATACGCGCGACACGAAGCTCAGCAGGAAGTAGCCGTTCGCCGCGTGCACCTCGATGCCGTCGAGACCGGCCTTCTTGGCGCGCTCGGCCGCTGCGAAGTAGCGATCTTTGAACGCCTCGATCTCTTCGAGCGAAAGGCCGCGCGTAGGGTTGCAGTACGGTTCGGGGCTCGGGAGCTCGTCTGCGGTCAACGTGGAAGAGCACCAGGCTCCGCCCTTGGTCTTGATGGCGGCACCGTTCTGGAATATCTGGGCGATGAGCTCGCATCCGTTCCCGTGCACGGCGTCGGCCAATTGAGAAAGGCCGGGAATGAACTTGTCATCGTACAAACCGCCCAGCGGGTAGGTTTCCACGGTGTACACGCCGCCGTCGGCATCGTCGATCAAGGTGGCAGGATCGTCGCAGATCATGCCGCCCAAGATGATCGCCGAAGCGCCGCCCTTGGAAATCGCATCGTACAGGCCGATGATCCTCTCGTTGCAGAACTGGCCCGGATCCCACGACATCGCGGACGACGGCGCTTTGACCATGCGATTTCTCCACTGGTGGGTACCGATGGTTATCGGCTCTAGCAACTTCTCGTAAGCTTTCATATCGTTGATCCTTTTTCTCGTGCTTCTTCTTTACTGAAACGCAGCTTTTTTGACGGAAGATCGCAGGCTCCTATGCAGACGGCAAGGCAACCGGATAGGTTTCGGTCAGGTAGGTGTTGATCGCCCCGATGAACTCCGAGCTGTGCGCAGAGGCGCGCGCGAATTCGGGGGAAGCGTAGTACTCGTCGAACGCTTCTTTCGTTTCGAACCACATCTCCACGACGCCTTCTACAGGAAGCTCCTCGTACGGAACGGACACGCCGCCGTCGATGCGGTCGATGACGAGGTTCTGGCTGTACCCCACGCATCCGGGCACGGTCTGCACCAAGCGATCGTGGACGTTCCACCATTCCTTGACGAAACGCTCGGAGCTCACGCCTTCGGCGCGGCCGAGGAACGACACGCGCTGGATGAGCTTCTTGCCGCGCAGGTACTCGGGAATCCGAATGACCTCGCGCTTGGCCAGCACGAGGATCTGACAATGGGGATTGGCGAACTTCGGGATGTCGTCCACGCCTTCGCCGTGCAGCGACGCCACGCCCTCGAGCATGTCCCCGTAGCTGTCGAACTGCAGCTCGGAATACCCGTCGATCACCACGGAGCCCCGACCGAGGGCGTGACGGTGCTCGCTGTCGACCACGACGTGCTGGTCGTACTTGCGCAGGTTCGCCATGGTGCTCGCGATGGGGCCGTGAACGTTCAGCCAGTAGTCCTTGAACTCTTCCATGCCCATTCCGTCTTTTTTCTGCATCAATCCACATCTGCTGATCATGCGATCATCCTCCCTGAATCGAACGTGCGAACGGCTACGAATTTCGGCGCCCCCAGCGCCTCGCCTGCATGAACATCGCCGCATCGCGGCGGCTGCCGCGCCGGGGCCCGTCCAAAGAGCTCGGGCGGCTCGCGACCTCTGCATACCCGCATACTATGATGATTCGAAATCGGCCTCAATAACGCACTTTAAAGTCATAAGGGCACCTGTAAGTAAGTGGTAAACCCCTGTTGGGCGGCGATGTTTGGGCCTCCGCCTACAGCAGTCCCACCGCCCTCGAAAGCGTGAGAACGCAGATCAGCACGGTCGTCGTCACCAGCACGTAAGGCCCGTTCCACCGCAAGCCAACCTTGATTGGCGACTGCCCGACCATATCGGAAACGGCTATGACGTTCGCCGATGCGGGGCTGAGCGCGTTTCCCATGGCCCAGCTGATCGACAAGACGAGAGCCAGGTAGACGGGCGTAACGCCGCACTCCGAAGCGCTGATTGCCCCTCCCACCACGGCGACGACCGCGATGGGGTGGATGCCGGCGGCCGAGGTCGCCAGGGTGACGGCGATTATCGCTATGGTGAGCAACAGCACGTTTTGCCCGGTGAGCTGCAAGAGAACCTCGGCCATGGCATCGCCCACGTGAGAGTAGCCGATGCTCTGCGCGAGGAACCCGGCTCCGGCGAACAGCAGTATCTGATTCTTGACCTGCGGAAGCTTGTTGTTGAAATAGTCACCCTTGAACTCCTTCACGTACGTCGGCAATCGCTTGACGATCGCCATCCACACGACGGGGCAAACCAGCGACGCCATGGCGACGACGATGATGATCGAAAGCCCGCCCAGCTGGGACACCGTCGCAATGGAAGCGATCAGCAGCAAAGCGCCTGCGCCCAGCTCGACGACTTTCCTCGCATCGAAAGCGCCGACGGGCTCTTCCACCCTGCCGGAAGGGGCATCGGCCGTCTTTTCCCTCGCGAGGGTCATCAGGAAGCCGACGGTGCCCGCCACGAGCGCGCACGCAAGGGCGCAGGGAAAGAAGTCCACCCAATCGATGCCCGTCAGCTGAACGACCAGGGCGATGGTCGCCGAGGTCGGCGCCCATATCATGCAGGTGACGAACCCCCGGCTGAGCGCCGAGCTGAGAAGCTTTTTGTCGTCGCTGTGGCGGCTCGCTCGGGACATCTCGTAGGTCAGCGGAACTGCCGCAATGCTGATCAGCACGCCGACGAACGCGGACATGATGCTCACCAGCGCATAATACCGGCTGCCGGTGCTCGCGTAACGAGCGAACATCCCGCGCAACGACTCGCTGTATCCTCCATGTTGCACGGGAATCCCCAGCAGCGGCACCATGATGAACATGACGATGAGGTACGCGTTCTCCCGCAACGCCTGCTTCCAGATATCGAGCGGCGCCTGCGAGTAGACCAGCAAAGCGATGCTCAAGGAGAACAGCAGAGCTCCGATCGTCCTTGCCGACCCGGTTGATGCCGCGAAGCTCAGGACGATCACAACGGCCATCAAAACCAGGTTGAGATCGTCGATCAGCGGCGATCCGAGGAGCACGTTCGCCATATAGCTTATGCCCAAGCAAAAGGTGATCACGCTTCTCGCAGTGCGAGCGAGTCTCCCTACGCTGCCCATGCCCCCTTCTTCCCCATCCGCCATCCTCGCGCGAGGGAGCACGGGGGATCGCCTCCCCCGTGCTTCTTTGCTAGCTCGACGCGTTCTTTCCCTTGACGTAATACCCCTTCAAAAGGAAGATCGTGGTCAAGAGCGTTATGAGGACGGAACCTATCATCAAGTAGGTGATGGACAGGCGATCGCCCGTGGCCGCGATGAGCGCCGTTGCCGCAAGGGGCGCCAAGCCGCCGAAGACCGCCGCCGCGATATTGTAGGAGAAGCCGATGCCGCTGTTGCGGAGCTTGGTGGGGAACACCTCGGCCGAAACCACCACGATGGCGACGGCGAGAATCGTCTGGAACACGATCAGCACTCCCAGCAAGCCGATCATCAAGAGAGCGTTGGTCTGCTGGATCAGCACGTAGAACACCGGATAAGACAGGATAAGGAACCCGAGACAGCCGATGATCAGGCATTTCCGCCTTCCCACCTTGTCGATGAGCAGGCCCACGATGGGACAGAGCAGCAAGTTGATCGCGATGACCGACGTATTGACGACGAACGCGCTCGAGAACGACGTCCCCATGAACTGCGAGATGTACGTCGGCATATAGGTGATCAGGATGTAGTAGGTCGCGCTGGAGCCGACGAGCAGCCCGATCACCGTGATGATGGACTTCTTGTAGCGCAGGAACAGGTCTTTGACCGGCGTATGGTCCTCTTCCTTCACTTCCGCCTTCGCCTTCAGGAACTCAGGGGAATCGGGGACGTTCTTGCGCATGTGCACGCCGTAGAAGGCGATCAGGATTCCGCAGAGGAACGGCACGCGCCATCCCCACTCGTACAGCGCCGCTTCAGGCAGAAGCGTGGTGACGAGCAGCCCCGCGGTGGACCCCAGGAGCAGGCCGCAACCGACGCTGAACGGCTGCCAGCTGCACAGGAAGGCCCTGTTGTTCGGCGTTCCGTACTCCGAGATGAACGTCAGCGAAGAGCCGAACTCGCCGCCCGTTGCCAGGCCCTGCAGCAGGCGCAGCACCGTCAGCAGGATGGGTGCCAAAAGTCCCACCTGGGAATACGTTGGCAAGCATCCCATGAGCATGGTGCAGATGCCCATGCACAGGATCGTCAACGTCAAAGCCTTGATTCTTCCGTGCTTGTCGGCGTACGCGCCGATCAGAATACCGCCGATGGGGCGTACGAGAAAGCCCGTTCCGAAGACCAGGAAGCTGAGCAAGAGCCCGACGATCGGGTCGTCGGCAACGAAGAAATCTGCGGAAATGATCGCTGCGAAGTACCCGTACAACCCGTAGTCGAACCATTCCAGCATATTCCCAAGGCTCCCCGAGAACACCGCCCTGGCTAACGAAGTTTTTTTCTTTGTAGCTGCCACCATGTTTCATCCTCTCCCGAAAAAGCCTGAGACGATCATGTTGCTCGCAATGGGTTCACGGACGTTCAGTCGGTAGCTCTCGAACCTCCCATGCCCCCTGCCATCCAACATCGATTCGCACCCCTCCCCGGACAACGTGCGCGCCGGGGATTCCGGGTTGCAGCTCTCGAAACCCCCGGCGCGGCGGCCTACGCCATCGCGATAGGCTGCGCCTCCACCAAGTAGGTCGTGATGTTGTCGATGAACTCCGTGCCGTGCGCGCCCGTGCGCTTGAAGGCCGGAGATCCGTAGCACTCGTCGAACGCCTTCATGTTCTCGAACCAGAATTCCACCACGCCCTCGATGGGCAGCTCTTCGAACGGCACCGATTCCCCGTCCACGATGCGGTCGATGACGAGGTTCTGGTTGTACCCCGCATAGCCCGTCATAGTCTTGACCAGCGCGGAATGCATCTGCCACCACTCGTCCTGGAACACCGCCGCGCTCACGCCGTCCTTTCGCCCGAGGAACGACATGCGCTTGATCAGCTTCACGTCGTCCAGATAGGCGGGAACCGGCGTGTCGACCTTCTTCACCGCCACAAGAGCCGGGATGCCGGGAGCCGCGAACTGGGCGTAGTCGGTCGCAAGCGCCTCTTCGAGAGCGGCCATGCCGCGCACCATGTCGCCGTAGCTGTCGAAGAACATCTCGGTGTACCCGTCGATTTCCGTCGAGCCGCGGTCGAACGGCGAGCGCTGCTCGTTGTCCACCACCACGTTCGTTTCGCACCCTTTGAGGAAGGGCATCGTGGCCAGAAGCTCCCCATGAGCCTGCGTCAGATACGCGGCGAACTCCTCAGCAGTCAGTCCCTCTTTCCGTTTGAGCAAGTTGATTCTTGAAATCATGCCGATCATCCTTTCTGAAACGTACCCCTGTCCTTGCACCGCAGATCATTTCGAGATGCGGTTCTTACCTCGTATTCTGTTGACGCGGGAATACTGGCGCAATAATGCACTTATAAGTGCGCTTCTTACCTGAAAGTGAGACAGACGGGTAATCGAAAGAAAGCCGAGAGGGGCCGCAAGGCGGTCGGCAAGCCCTGAGAGCGCCCTGGCAGGGCCCTCGCTTGAGCGCCCGAAGACTACGCTTCGGGCGCGTCGCCTTCGCGTGCGTCGCCTTCGCGCGAGCCGGTGCGCACGTCGAACGTCGAAGGATCGAATTGCCAGGTGATACGCTCCGCAGCCCCCTGCTCGGAGCCGTCGTCGGCGCTGCCGTACACCAGCACGCCCTCGCCCATCGTGCCCTTCGTGCGCTGCAGCGTCTCCGCAGAAAAGCCGCCGTACGCCGCGCCCCAATCGCGGATGAAGTACAGGACGTTCGCGAAGCTGATGCCCTTTTCCGTGAGCAGATAGTCGACGCGCAGGGGCTTGACCTCGACGACAACGCGCTCGATGATCCCCACCTGCTCGAGCTCGCTGAGGTGCTGGCTGAACATCTTGTGCGATATGTCGTACGGAATGCTTTTTCTCAACTCGCTGTAACGCGCCCTCTTGCCGGGAGCCATGCTCAGATACCACACGATAAAGGGTTTCCACTTGCCTCCCAATATCGAAGCGACATACGAAAGGGAGCATGAAGTTAAATCGTCCATTCTCTCAAGCATACAACCCACTTCCCTCAACTAGCGATTCAACGGACAGCGTGATTGATTATAGAGAAGACGGAGGATCGCCAAGCTAGCGATTCCATCGGCATGACGCGAACGCGTTCCAGAAGCGTTGTCCTCTCTCCTCAAAATCCCGCGGCTGCCGCCGCACGGCGTTCGCCCCGGAAAGCACCTTGTGAGCACCCCATTTTAGGCGACCCCTGAGTTTAGTATCCACAGCGAAAACGAGTCATGCAAGAACGCACTTGAAAGTAACCTCCCTCGGCGGTTTCTCCCCCTCGCATACGAAAAACCCGCCTCCGAGGAGACGGGCTCAGAAGAACCGCGCCGCAAGCGCGCAGCCTACAGGGCGTGCTCGTACATGACGGCGGAGAGGCCGAGGAAGTCGTAGAACCCCTCGTAGATGCCGCAGTTCACGAAGCCGCACGATTCGTAGAGGTTCTGGGCGCGCACGTTGGTGGTGAACGTGTCGAGGCGCACGGCCTTCTTGCTGGCTGCGCGCGCGACGTCGATGCAGGCCTCCACCATGGCGCGCGCGAACCCGCGGCCGTGGTAGGCCGGCAGCGTGCCCAGCACGTGCACCACCAGCACCTCATCGGGTTCGGCCGTCACGCGCCAGGGCGCGTGCTCGTAGCCGGCATCGCCTTCGCCGTTCAGCACCATGGCCGACGCGATGAGCGGCGCGCGGTCCTCGCCCGCACCGTCCGCGCCCGCGTCCACGAGGCCCACGTACGCCTCGCCCGCATCCACCGAGGCGCGCAGGAACGCCGGCGACGGGTGCACGCCGTGCTCCCAGCACACGTCGAAGTCGGTGTCGCGCATCTCGTCGATCATCTTCGTGTAGAAGTCCATCACCTGGTCGAACTCGTCGACCCGCGCCTGCCTGATCGTCAACGTCGCCTTCGTCGCCATGCGTAGCTCCCTTCGTAGGGTCCGTGCTCCTTATGCAAAAAGAGCCCGCCTCCAAAGGAAGCGGGCTCTGCAGAAAACGTGCTGTTCGCGAACGCGATCCTAGCGCTTCGAGAACTGCGGGCGCTTGCGGGCCTTCTTCAGACCGTACTTCTTGCGCTCCACCATACGGGAGTCGCGCGTGAGGTAGCCGGCCTTCTTGAGCTCGCCGCGGTAGTCGCCAGCAGCCAGCAGCGCACGGGAGATGCCGTGACGCAGCGCGCCGGCCTGACCCGAGATGCCGCCGCCGTTGAGCGTGGCGATGACGTCGAAATGATCCGTCGTGTCCGTCACCTTGAACGGGGTCAAGGCGTAGTTCACGAGCGCCTGGCGACCGAAGTACGCAAGGGCGTCGCGGCCGTTGATCGTAACCTTGCCGGTGCCGGGAACGAGGCGCACGCGAGCGACGGCGTTCTTGCGGCGGCCGGTGCCGTAGTACAAAGCTTCACCTGCCATTGTTTAACCCTCCATCTTGATCTCGCGGGGCTGCTGAGCCATGTGCGGATGCTCCGCACCGGTGTAGACCTTGAGCTTCTTGCCCATGGCACGGCCCAGCGTGTTCTTCGGCAGCATGCCCTTCACGGCATGCTCGATCACGCGCTCGGGATGCTTCGCCATGGCCTCGTTGAAGGTCTCGGACTTCAAGCCGCCCGGGAAACCGCTGTGGCGGTAGTAGCGCTTGTCCTCGGCCTTGTTGCCGGTCACGCGGATCTTGTCCGCGTTGATGATGACAACGAAGTCGCCGGTGTCGACATGCGGGGTGTACTGCGGCTTGTGCTTGCCCTTCAGGATGTGCGCGGCCTTCACGGCGACGCGGCCCAGAACCTGGTCCGCAGCGTCGATCAAGACCCATTCGCGCTCAACTTCTTGGGGCTTCGCGTAATACGTCTTCACTTAGCTTCCTCCAAATAATCCTTCATTCCGCCGTGCGCGCAAACGCGCCCGCCGGGATCACCGCTCTCCACGCGTCCGGGCGATTCCCTTCGAGGCAGGGCCTCTCCGGCAGTCGTCCTTGGTGCGGAAGCGACACGTCGGTTTTCAAAAGTGCAGGTGGGACGGACCGTCGGGTTCCTACGCCGACACGCGACTCGGGCCTGGACTCCTTTGTCTGCGTCTCCGTTTTCGCTGCATGCACGGGGCTTTTGAAAGCGAACCTTTGCATTGTATGTCGGAGCCGTTCGCGAAGTCAACGGAAAACCTCCGCATTCGTCGCGATCTGCAGAAATATTCAAAAGTTTTTCGGATGGCGGAGGGTATCCGAGGACAGCGTCCCCCGACGATCCGGCCGACGCTCCTTCCCCGAAATGCGCTGCTTCGAATTGCGACAAACCTCTACTTCCCGTCGAACAAACCACCCAACTTGCCGAGAAGGGCGCTCGGGTCGTTGCCGAGGAAGTCGCCGGCGGCCTTCATGACGGCGTCCAGGTTCAGCTCCTTGCCCTCCAGCAGCGGCTCGACGGCCTTCACCACGTCGGCTACCTGCTCCTCGCTCAGATCGAGGCCCGTGGCACCCTTGATGGCGGCGGCCGGGTCCACGCCGAACTGCTTGAGGCTGTCCGGGTCTTCCGCGGCCGATTTCACCAGTTGTCCCACGATCTCCTGCACGTCCACGCCCATGGCTTCCTCTTTCAACTAATGCTTGCACCCCCACAGGGAAAACCTGCTTTTCCACTGTGGGAATTATAATGGGGTGCGCGAGGGGATACGGGCAAAGGCCCAGTTCAACCATAGATTGAACCGCAAGGAGACAGGGACCGCATGACTACGAAGAAGCACGACGAAGAGGCCGCCGAGGAAACGAAGGCAGCTGCGAAGCCGAAGGCGAAGAAGCCCGCGCCGGAGCCCGCATCCGGTAAGGAGGCGGTAGCCGAGAATGGGGCCGCGACAGCCGAGCCTGCGGCGGAGCATCCCGTCAAGAAGGAGCCGAAGGAGCGCACGTTCGTCGACGCCAAGACCGGCAAGGCCATCGCGCACCCGCACCAAGGCGGCTCGGGCGCCGAGGGCAACCAGGCCGTGCGCGAGGAGATGCACGCGGTCCGCAACGGGTCGGCGCTTCCCTTCCGCATCGGGTCCGCGGTGCTGTGGGTGCTGGGCATCGTATGCGAGATAATGGCCGTGCTCGTGATGAACGGCACGCTGTTCCTGCCCGGCCCGGGTGCTTCGACGTGGCTCATCATCTTCCTCGTGGTCGACCTCGTGATGGTGGTCATAGGCTCGCAGCTGTGGAAGCGCGCGAACCACCTCGCGCCGGCCTCCAAGGAGAACAAGCTGTCCTACTGGGTGCAGACCGACCTGGGCGTCATAGTCGCCGCCATCGCGTTCGCGCCCGTCATCCTGCTGTTGCTGACGAACAAGGACCTGGACAAGGGCACGAAGAAGGCGGGCGCCATCGTGGCGGCCATCGCGCTCGTGGCCGCCGTGGCGAGCGGCATCGACTACCATCCGGCCACGCAGGAGGATCTCGACCAGGCCGAGGCGGGCGCAGCGGTGCTCTCCGACGACGGGCTGGCCTACTGGACGCCGTTCGGCGAGGTGTACCACTTCAATCCCGATTGCCAGTACCTCAAGAACTCGGGGACCATCTACTCCGGCACCGTGCAGGACGCGCTGGACGCGAAGCGCACGCGCGGCTGTTCGGGATGCACGGTCGAGGACGGCACCGACGTCCTGTCGAAGGCCGACCCCGCGGGCGTCGCAGCGGCGCTGGCGAACGTCGTCAAGGTGGGAGGCGACAACGGGAGCGTCGACGGCTCCGGCGCGCAGGAGCCGGACGAAGGCGAGGACGACGCTTGGGAAGGCCTGTCGGAGGCAGCATAACTGCCGGCACGCCCGCAAGCATCGCCAGGAGGGTCTGCGGAGGCGGGTTCTCCTGGCGATAGGAAATAGTTGGACGCCGTTAACTCTGTGAGCCGACTTTGCTATCATGGTTCCCGACGAGAGAGCAAACGACGCCCTGCTGATGCGGGCGCCTTCAGGGGTAGAGGGGAATCATGGACCCGTTCGTGTTCATCACCGTCGTCACGCTCGTTGCCGGAGCGGGCGGCACGGGGTTGGGCGGCATCGTGGGCGCGCTGTTCAGAAGCGAATCGAACCGCACCGTGAGCCTGCTGCTGTCGTTCGCAGGCGGCATCATGCTCTCCATCGTATGCTTCGACCTGCTCACCGAATCCGTCGAAGCGGCGGAGACGTTCACCAGCCAGGCCGTGCTCGTGGCGGCGGGGGCCGTCATCGCGGGCGTGGCCGTGGTGTACGGGCTGAACCTGGCCATCGACCGGCGCACGCGGCACGAGGTGCCCCATGTGGCGAGGAAGTCGCACCCGAAGACGCATGACGACCTCGACGAGCTCATCCATGCCGACCACTTGGCCGAGCACCGCAAGCGCGATGACTCGAAGATGGCCCTGTTCGTGGCCGGCATCGTCATGGCCTGCGCCATCGCGCTGCACAACGTGCCCGAGGGCATGACCATCGGCGCGAGCTTCGTGGCATCGGACAACCTGCTGCTGGGCACCGGCATGATCATGGCCGTGCTCATTGGCCTGCACAACATCCCCGAGGGCATGGCCGTGTCGGTTCCGCTCATCAACGGCGGCATGTCGCGCGTGCGCGCTGTCGCAGCCACGGCCGCATGCGGCCTCCCCACCGTGCTGGGCGCGTGGCTTGGTTACTGGCTGGGCGACATCGGGCCCCTGGGGCTGTCGCTGTCGCTCGGCTTCGCGAGCGGCGCCATGCTGTACGTGGTGTTCGGCGAGATCATCCCGCAGTCGGTGCTCATGTACCGCAGCAAGCTGCCCACGTTCTTCGTCATCGTGGGCATCCTGCTGGGACTGCTCATCATCTACTACTAGGCGCCTGCGGGCACGCAAATCACCCTGCCGCCGCAGCGGTACCTCCGTGATCGAGCTTGCGCTACGACTCTGCTCGCGGGATTTTCTTGAGCCGCTATCGTACCACGGTCGCGTCACACCGCCGCGAGCGCCTGGTCGACGTCCGCGATCAGGTCCTCGGTGACCTCGATGCCGCACGAGAGGCGCACGAGGTCGGGCGTGATGCCGGCGGCGGCCAGCTCGGCGTCGTTCATCTGGCGGTGCGTGGCATTGGCCGGGTGCAGCACGCAGGTGCGCGCGTCGGCCACGTGCGTGGCGATCTGCGCCAGCTTGAGGTTCGCCATGAACGTCTCGG
>OGYI01000927.1_pt1 | contig 32657 bp, 31 predicted proteins | sample 1576521 | NCBI WGS metagenome assembly OGYI01 (sample SAMEA3541484, study PRJEB24748) | human gut metagenome | biome: human gut; feature: human-associated habitat; material: faeces | place: China | collected 2012
ACCAGCCGCTTTTTGATCTTTGTACCGCATGGATTGCGGACAATATAGAGTCGCTTAAAATTAAAGCTGTCCTTTGTACAGGCGATTTGGTGGAGCAGAATGATAATAATGTATTAAACCGTAAGATGCTGAACCAGACCAGTCGTGAAATGTGGGAGGCAGCATCGCAGGCTTTGAAAAGACTGGATAACAAAGTACCTTATATTATTGCCGCAGGCAATCATGATTATGGATACAAAGCCGCAGAAAACGGTCGTACTTATTTTCCTGATTATATTCCTTTTGAACGAAATTCTACCTGGCGGAATATCTGTGTCAGTGAATTTCCTAATCGTGAAGGCAGGGCGTCTTTAGAGAATTCGGCTTTTGAGTTTGATGAGCCGGGATGGGGAAAGATTTTGGTTATAGCAGTAGAGTTTGTGCCTCGTGATGAAGTTCTGCAATGGGCGAAAGATTTGGTAAACAAGCCGAGATACAAGAATTATAAGGTGATTTTTATCACTCATTCTTATCTTGATATAGGTAATAAGCGCGTTACGAAAGATGGGTATAAGATTTCTCCACAAAACTCGGGGCAGGCTATTTGGGAGAAACTTATTTATCCTTCTTCCAATATCCGTCTCGTACTTTGCGGACATGTGGGAAGAGGCACCGGTGAATATGAGAATAATGTGGCTTATCGGGTGGATAAGAACAGTGCCGGGAAAGATGTATCACAAATGACGTTTAATGTACAATATGTAGGAGGCGGTCCGGAAGGGAACGGAGGGGATGGTTGGCTTCGCATTCTGGAATTTATGCCGGATGGTAAAACGATCAAAGTACGTACTTATTCTCCCTTGTTTGGGATTTCAAAATTGACCAGGCATCTGGCACATCGTACGGCACCTTACGATCAGTTTGATATTATATTGGAATAACTTGACCTAGTAAAAATACTCTTAATAGAAATAATGTAGATGAGAAAAGTTGTATGTTCTTTAGTGATACTTATTAATAGTGTTTATCTATTTGCACAGTGGAAACCGGTTGGCGGTCGAATTATGACGGAATGGGCGGCGAAAATAGATGTTGAAAACGTGTTGCCCGAATATCCCCGCCCAATTATGGAACGTGCTGACTGGATAAATCTGAACGGATTGTGGAATTATGCTATTTCTCCGGTAGGTCAAGCTATGCCACAAAGTTATGATGGTCGGATTTTAGTTCCTTTTGCTGTAGAATCAAGCTTGTCCGGAGTGGGGAAAAGTCTTGGGGAGAAGAATGAACTTTGGTATCAGCGTCAATTCTCGGTTCCCTCCAAATGGAAAGGACATAGGATCTTATTGCATTTTGGGGCTGTTGACTGGAAAGCGGATGTTTGGGTAAATAAGGTAAAGGTGGGACAACATACAGGAGGATTTACTCCTTTTTCTTTTGATATCACGCCTGCCTTGCTGAATGGGGAAAATGAATTGATCGTGAAAGTGTGGGACCCGACTGATAAAGGTCCTCAGCCTAGAGGAAAACAGGTTAGTAAGCCGGGAGGTATCTGGTATACTCCTGTCAGTGGTATTTGGCAAACAGTTTGGCTAGAACCCGTGCCAATCCGGTCGATTGTCAATATCAAAACGACTCCTGATATTGACAGGAATAAGTTGACAGTAGAGGTTATGACAGATCATCAGATGCTTTCAGATAAATTGGAGGTGAAGGTATTAGAAGGAAAGCAGTTGGTGGCTGTAGGAAGTTCCGTAAATGGTATTCCGGTTGAAATTGCTATGCCGTCTGATGTAAAGTGGTGGTCACCGGATTCTCCGTTTTTATATGATATGGAAATTTGTCTGTATTCAGAAAATAAGTTGATCGATAAGGTTAAGAGCTATACTGCCATGCGTAAATATTCAACGAAACGCGATAAAAATGGAATTGTACGTCTACAATTGAATAATAAGGACTTGTTTCAATTTGGTCTTTTAGATCAGGGCTGGTGGCCGGATGGCTTGTATACGGCACCTTCGGATGAGGCTTTAGTATATGATATTCAAAAGACAAAAGATTTTGGATATAATATGATTCGCAAACATATAAAAGTAGAGCCTGCCCGTTGGTATACGTATTGTGATCGTTTAGGGGTTATTGTGTGGCAGGACATGCCGAGTGGCGATAAGAATCCCGAGTGGCAGAATCGGAAGTATTTTGAGGGAACAGAATTTAAACGGTCTGCTGAATCAGAGGCTATTTATCGTAAAGAATGGAAAGAAATTATCGACTGCCTTTACTCTTATCCTTGTATTGGCACATGGGTACCTTTCAATGAGGCTTGGGGGCAGTTTAAAACCCCTGAAATAGCAGAATGGACAAAGCAATATGATCCTTCCCGTTTAGTGAATCCTGCCAGTGGAGGTAATCATTATACCTGTGGTGATATGCTCGATTTGCATAATTATCCCGGTCCGGAGATGTATTTATATGACGCACAGCGTGCAACTGTACTCGGAGAGTATGGAGGAATTGGTTTAGTGCTGAAGGAGCATCTTTGGGAGCCGAATCGTAATTGGGGGTATGTTCAGTTTAGTACTTCCAAAGAAGCTACTGATGAGTATCTGAAGTATGCTAATATGCTGAAGGATATGATTGCACGTGGATTCTCGGCTGCTGTTTATACACAGACTACAGATGTTGAGATCGAAGTGAACGGATTGATGACATACGACCGCAAAGTAATAAAACTGGATGAACAGAAATTGAAGAGGGCAAATACGGAAATTTGTGAAAGTTTAAAGTAAGAAGCCGGATTAGCTATTTGGCTGAACAAAAAACTCATCTGTAGCCATTCGAATTATAGATATAGTTTGCAATATTATATAATTGAGAAAACAGAATTCAGATACTTTCTTTGTATCTGGACTCTGTTTTTTTTGAATATATAATTCTATCCATTCCTTCATTTTTCAGTGAAATGTACCAAAATTGTCCTTCATTTGGATTATTTAGGTCGGTCAATTCTATTTAAATGCACTACTTTTGCCATCAGGAAAATTAATCACTTAACAAATAATCCCTGTATTATGAAAACAATTCTTAGCGCATTAGGACTTTCCCTATTGATCTTTACGAGTTGCGGTGGACAAAAAAAGGTTGAAGTAGACTTTATTCAGGACAACATCGACAACGCTGTGGCACAGAACACAATCCAGACGGACATTATTGAGAAGTCCGGTAAAATCTTGAATCCGAGAACAATCAACGAAGATGGGAGTATCTCTTACATACCGATGGAAGACTGGTGCTCCGGTTTCTTTCCCGGTAGTATATGGTTGACTTATAATCTGACGGGTGATAAGAAATGGTTGCCGCTGGCTGAGAAATATACAGAAGCTCTTGATTCTGTGAAATATCTGAAATGGCATCATGATGTAGGTTTCATGATCGGTTGCAGTTATTTGAACGGCTATCGCATGGCAGATAAGAAAGAGTACAAAGACGTCATTATAGAAGCTGCCAAATCATTGTCCACTCGTTTTCGTCCGAATGCAGGCGTTATCCAGTCATGGGATGCCGATAAAGGTTGGCAGGGAACACGGGGATGGAAATGTCCGGTGATTATTGATAATATGATGAATCTCGAACTCTTATTTGAAGCAACAGCTCTTTCCGGAGATTCTACTTTCTACAATATTGCAGTGAAACATGCTGATACAACAATGGCTCACCACTTCCGTCCGGACAACAGCTGCTACCATGTGGTAGATTACGATCCGGAGACAGGAGAAGTGCGTAAGAGACAAACTGCACAAGGATATGCCGACGAATCGGCTTGGGCTCGCGGACAAGCATGGGCTCTGTATGGATATACTACCTGCTATCGCTATACCAAAGATAAGAAATATCTCGACCAGGCACAAAAAGTCTATAACTTCATCTTTAATAATAAGAACCTGCCGGAAGACCTCGTACCATACTGGGATTATGATGCTCCGAATATTCCGAACGAACCGCGTGATGCTTCTGCAGCAGCTTGTACAGCCTCTGCCCTTTACGAACTGGATGGCTATCTGCCGGGCAACCACTACAAGGAAACGGCTGATAAGATAATGGAAAGTTTGGGCTCACCTGCTTATCGCGCAGAAGTTGGAACAAATGGAAACTTTATCCTGATGCATTCGGTTGGCAGTATTCCTCACGGTCAGGAAATTGACGTTCCTCTGAACTATGCTGACTATTACTTCCTGGAAGGACTGATGCGTAAAAGAGATTTGGAAAAGAAATAAGAAATAGACAATGAACGGTAAACAGTGAACGGTGAATGCTTAGCGGATTCTGACGGAACATGTTTACCGTTTATCATTCGCTACTTATTATCTATAACTTTCTATTGACCGTTTGTCATTTACCTGTTTTAATTATTTATCATAAACTATCATGAATAAACCTATAAACCTTCTTGTAGGAGGCTTGACGCTCTTTGCCGCACAAGGTTGCAAGGCTCCGAAACAAGCGTCCCAACAAGCGGAGCATCCTAATATAATCTATGTATTTCCCGATCAATACCGTAACCAGGCGATGGGCTTCTGGAGGCAGGACGGATTCCGGGATAAAGTAAACTTTGAAGGAGACCCCGTGCATACTCCTAATCTGGATGCCTTTGCACGTGAATCTATGGTCTTGTCGTCTGCACAGAGTAACTGCCCGTTGAGCAGCCCTCATCGTGGAATGTTACTGACCGGTATGTACCCGAACAAAAGTGGTGTACCATTGAATTGCAACTCTACACGTCCGATCAGCTCCTTGCGCGAGGATGCGGAATGTATCGGCGATGTGTTCAGCAAAGCAGGTTATGACTGTGCTTATTTTGGTAAACTTCACGCTGACTTCCCGACTCCGAACGATCCCGAACATCCGGGACAGTATGTGGAAGAAAAACGTCCGGCATGGGATGCCTATACACCGAAAGAACGCCGGCACGGCTTTAACTACTGGTATTCTTACGGAACATTTGACGAACACAAGAACCCGCATTATTGGGATACGGATGGTAAGAGACACGATCCGAAGGAATGGTCACCTTTGCACGAATCAGGCAAAGTCATTTCTTATCTGAAAAATGACGGTAACGTACGTGATACCAAGAAACCTTTCTTCATAATGGTGGGCATGAATCCTCCTCACAGCCCGTATCGCTCCTTGAATGACTGTGAAGAGCAGGATTTTAATCTTTATAAAGATCAGCCTCTGGATAGTCTGTTGATTCGTCCGAATGTCGATTTGAAGATGAAGAAAGCGGAGTCTGCACGTTATTATTTCGCTTCCGTTACCGGAGTAGACCGTGCTTTCGGACAGATTTTGACGACATTGAAAGAATTGGGATTGGACAAGAATACAGTCGTAATCTTTGCTTCCGATCATGGTGAGACGATGTGTAGCCAGCGCACTGATGATCCGAAGAATTCCCCTTATTCTGAATCCATGAATATTCCGTTCCTGGTTCGTTTTCCCGGTAAGATTCAGCCGAGGGTGGATGATTTATTGCTCTCCGCTCCTGATATTATGCCTACGGTGCTTGGCTTGTGCGGACTGGGTGATTCTATTCCGGCGGAAGTGCAGGGACGTAATTTCGCTCCTCTTTTCTTCGATGAAAAGGCTGAAATTGTTCGTCCTACAGGTGCACTGTATATTCAGAATGTAGATGGCGATAAAGATGAAAATGGATTGGTGCAGACTTACTTCCCTTCTTCAAGAGGTATCAAGACGGCTCAATATACATTGGCGTTATATATCGACCGTGATACGAAGCAATTGAAGAAAAGCCTCTTATTCGATGATGTAAAAGATCCATATCAACTGCATAACCTGCCTTTGGAAGAAAATAAGGAGATTGTGGCACAACTTTGCGGTGAAATGGGAGCTATGTTGAAGGAAATTAATGATCCTTGGTATACGGAAAAGATTCTGTCGGATCGGATACCTTATTAGCGATTAGTAATTTATAAAACGCTGATTAACGCAAATAAGTGCCAATTTTAGGAGTAAATCTCTGCGACAATAATAGGTGTTAATCCGCATCCGCGTTTAAATTGAAAATAGTAATGAAAAACAGTTGTTTTATAGTATTATTCCTTTTGGGAATCATTCCTTCAGCTTTCGCCCAACTCATCGGATTTGAAGAAGAAGTGCCCGAAGCATTTAAAGTTTCCGGAAAGGGAGAAGTGAAAATCTCTTCTCTTTTTTACAAGGAGGGTGAAAGTAGTCTGGAATGGGACTTTCAGCCTGGTTCTACGCTGGATGTTCAAATTGCTCCTTTATCGTTGAATACGAGAAACGAGAAGCAGTTCGGCATTACCTTGTGGATTTATAATGAGAAACCGCAGCAGGATTCTATTCGTTTTGAGTTTCTGAATAAGGAGGGAGAAGTCTCTTACTGGTTCTCTTATCGTTTGCAGGCAGCAGGTTGGCGGGCTTGCTGGATCTCTTTTGAGTATATGCAGGGCGACAAGAAAGATAAGAAGATTGTAGCCTATCGCCTGGTTGCCCCGCAACGGAAGGGACGTATCTTTCTTGACCGTCTGATTTTTCCGGAAAAGAAAATGAATCTTCGTACCACTCCCGACCAACAGTTGCCTACCAATAATGGGCTGTCTAATCGTGACCTGTGGCATTGGTGTCTCGTGTGGAAATGGGAACAACAGTCGTATGATATTCCCCTGCCTTCTAAATTGACAAGCGAACAAAAGAAGGAGCTGAAGACTATCGAACAACGTTTGACAGATTTTCTGGAAGTGAAAAAGGCACCGCAAGGGCCTATTAATGCTGCCTATAAAACATTTGAGAAAGCGGCTATCAGTCCATCCATCGCTGGGACGGGATTTATAGGAACTCCTATTGTTGCTCCTGATGAACAGGACAAGAAGAAAGGAGAAATGTCATGGAACGATATTGAAACGATGCTTTCCGGCTTTGCCTATGATGCTTATTATAACCAGAACGAAACATCAAAGAAAAACTACTTTACCGTATTCGACTATGCTATCGATCAGGGATTTGCATACGGTAGCGGTATGGGTACCAATCATCATTATGGTTATCAGGTACGTAAGATATATACAACTGCCTGGCTGATGCGTGATGCTATCTATAAACATCCTCATCGGGATGCTTATCTCTCCACATTGCGTTTTTGGGCGGCTCTGCAAGAAACTCGTCAGCCATGTTCTCCAACACGTGATGAATTGTTGGATTCCTGGCATACGTTATTGATGGCGAAATTTATTTCCGCTATGATGTTTCCCGATGCAAGGGAACAGGCGCAAGCTTTGAGCGGCTTGTCACGTTGGCTATCTTCTTCTTTGCGTTATACTCCGGGAACGATCGGTGGTATAAAGGTAGACGGTACGACTTTCCATCATGGCGGTTTCTATCCGGGATATACCACTGGAGTACTTGCGACTGTAGGAGAATATATTGCATTTACCAATGGTACAAGTTTTGAACTGACCGAAGATGCGCGCAAACACATGAAATCAGCCTTTATTGCTATGCGCAATTATTGCAATTTCTATGAATGGGGCATCGGAATCAGTGGCCGTCATCCTTTTGGAGGGAAGATGGGAAGCGATGATATCGAAGCATTTGCCAATATCGCTTTATCCGGCGATTTGTCCGGTCAGGGAAATACGTTTGATCGTGGTCTGGCTGCCGACTATTTACGTCTGATACGCAATAGTGATACTCCGAATGCGCGTTTCTTCAAGAAGGAAGGTATTCAACCGGCACAGGCTCCACAGGGATTCTTCGTTTACAACTATGGTTCGGCAGGCATTTTCCGTCGTGCGGACTGGATGGTGACATTGAAAGGGTATACCACTGACGTATGGGGCTCTGAAATTTATACGAAAGATAACCGTTACGGACGTTATCAGAGTTATGGCTCCGTGCAGATTATGGGGAAAGGAAATCCCGTGTCACGTGCCGGAAGCGGTTTTGTGCAGGAGGGATGGGACTGGAACCGTTTGCCGGGCACAACTACCATTCATTTGCCTTTCAACTTGCTTGATAGCCCATTGAAAGGAACGACTATGGCACGCTCCAAAGAGAATTTCTCCGGAAGCAGTTCTTTAGATGGTAAAAATGGAATGTTCGCTATGAAATTGCCACATCAGAAACAAGAGCAACAGACAAAACAACACACGTTTCCCGTTTACGGGATCATTGCAGTACCGAATGCCCCTTGCACTCCACGTAGCCGGAAAAAACTGCCATCTGCCCTCCCCAAGCCCGGTGAGAAACAGGGCGGACACCACCGACTGCGCCACGCCCACGCACTGGGATACGGTCTTTGGAAAGATCAGATTCAGGAACAAATGCTCCAGATACAACGGCACACTTCCGAAAATCAGTGTCCCCGTCAGCCGCACATACTGCATGCCAATCCCCTCTTTTCCCAGTAAAAAATGATACCCGGCAGCAAAAAGAACTGCTGCCCCGAAAATTGCAAGAAACCCCATGCCAAAAAGAACCACGCCCTTTACAACAAACCCTTTGCCCTTTACTTTGTAGTTCCCGAGAAATACCTGAAAATGATTCTGCTCCTCAAGTCCGATATTTCCCGCACACACAATGCTCACCACAAACGGAAGCCCGATACCGATCAGTTCAAAATATGCCATGGTCTGTCCCATGGGATTTCCTATGGTCCCGCGATAATAAAACAGCATGAAACCAGCGATGATAACCGGCACCGCCACATGAAACGGAATTAAAAAAGTATGCTTCATTTTCAAAAGTTCTGCCCGGACACTTCCCATCACACGTTTTGTCATTCTGCCACCTGCTTTCGAAACCATGTTCTGCCTGCCAGCCAGAATACCAGAAACCACAGAAGTGCGGCAGGAATTCCAATCAACAGACCACTCACTCTGCCGAGTTCCGGAGAATAGGTCACCTGCCCCGGCTCAAACGGCAGTCCGTTTGGCATCACTTTGATCACGACACACATCAGCCGCGATGTGATCGCTCCCGGAAACAACGCAAACCACGGTTTTAACGATACCGACGTAGACAAAATACTATAGATTCCAACATGGATCACAAGCATCAGAAATGTGCTTATTTTCTGTGCAAGAAGCAGGCAGAACGGAATCTCCCAGAGTGTGGTAAGCCACAACACAATTCCTGCCAGTATCTGTGCCGGAATCGGGATTGCCTGCCTCATCTTCAGATTCCCCACAGATTCCAGCAGCATCTGCCCCATCATGGAAAACAGCGTAAGTCCAGCAACTGCAACCGCCGACATCTTTATTCCGACAAGGATTTTTGCGTCCCAGATCTGTTCCATGCCGCAGGGCAGTGACCATATCGTGTAATTCTTTTTCTGTTTGTCCTTTTTCCCGATGATGCTGCACAAAATGCCCAGAAACCCCGGATACAGCCCGATGTACCACCAGTTGTACACATCAATGGAAAAATAGGAAGAGGTCAGCCAGAATGCCAGCAACGCCGTAAACACCGGCATGCCGAGCGTAATTGCTGCCACGGAGGTATGACGGTATTTTAACTGTTCCGCCTGAAAATAATGTTTCATGATTCATTCCCTCCTTTTGCGACAACCTTCATAAACAATGCCTCCAGATCCTGCTGTTCCTGCAGTTTTCCTTCAAATCCCACCGTTCCCTTTGCAATGATCCCGATGTAATCGGCAGTCTGCTGGATTTCACTTAAAATGTGGCTTGAAATGATCACCGTAATGCCTTTTTGCGGGAAACTCCGGATCAGTGCGCGCAGCTCCTGAATTCCAAGTGGATCTAACCCGTTGACTGGTTCGTCAAGTACCAGCAGTTTCGGATCATTCAAAAGTGCCAGACCGATGCCAAGCCGCTGCTTCATTCCGAGGGAAAAAGCCCCTGCTTTTTTCTTTCCCGTATCCGTCAGGTCGACGGTTTTAAGTACTTTCTGAATTTTTTCATCCGGAATTCCGAGAAGAAGCGCGCGCACTTTCATGTTCTCCCACGCCGTCAGGTTTTCATAAATGGGCGGTGTCTCGATCAGTGCACCGATGTCCGCCAGATCCGCCCGTGTCCACTTATGCCCCTCAAAATAAATTTCACCGGACGTAGGGTTTAACAGTCCGGTGATTGTTTTCAACAGCGTGGATTTTCCCGCGCCGTTTGCCCCCAAAAGTCCATATACACAGTTTTTGGGGATTTCCATTGTAATGTTTTTCAGAACGCTTTGTCCTTTAAATTCTTTTGACAGATTTCTGATTGTGATCATATTCTGTTGCATGTTTCATCCTCCTCTTGATTTGTAAAATCAGTATAAAGGAGAATTCTAAGGAATTTATAAGGATCTTTTTATTTTATCTGCAGCTTTAAAAATGCCTGCTTCTGCGACGGATCTTCCGGGCTTTCCACAGCAGGATTGCTGTCTGCATGGCATAACTTTTTATATTCTGCGCCGCATCAAGCTTTTTTTGCTTTTCCAACAGCTTTACCATGGTGTCCTGATACAGTTCGTTTCCACGCTCTGTACTCCCGGCATTCATCCTGCAGAACCGCAGAATGTCTTTTCCATGTTCGGTGACAAACTGCTCAAATTCGTGCTTATCCATCCCTGATCCTTTTTCTCTCTTAAATCGATTTAAGGGGTTTGCCCTTACACTTTTATATTGTCCTGAACTGGCAAAAAGGTTTTATTTATACTATAATAATATCCTGAATTATCCAAAATGTCTCCGTTTTATTTTTCAAACATACTTAATTAACGACAAATAGAAATTTCCATAATAGAACTTGCAGTTAAGAGGCACCTGGAAAGGATATGCGAATCCCATAAACTGAAATAAACATAAAAACACCCGGTTAAATCACTTGATGATAAGGACTGGTATCTATAGATAAAAAATTAAAGGCTCAGGTGACGTTTTTTCGAAATTTTAGTGCTTGAAATCAGGAAATGTCACCTATATAGTAAAAATTGCTTTTTCAGGTACCGCTTTTTTCGAGAAAGTGGTATCTGGAAAAGCAATTTTTGATCTATAGAGACTTTCCGGTATCTGAATGTTAAATTTTCAATATATAGGTACCGCAATGGTATCTTTTACATGAATTTTATTGGCATAGATACCACAATGGTATCTTTTACACGAATTTTCTTCCGGGAGCGCCTTTAACTGCAGGTTCTGGTGCCTTTATATTTGTTCCACAGACAGGATTTGCGGAAATATGTTTCTCAATTATATTTTCTCCAGCCAACAGGAAGAAGGGGAACATTTCTTTCGGAAGAACAAATTTACAACTTGCTCTGGCACTCACAACCCACAGCGAATAGCGTAAACCGAACAACTTTACTCCACGTACCTGAAACCAACGCCAGAGCTAACTTGTAAATTTTTCTGTAGAAAGAGAATGTCCCCTTTTTCCGTCACATCGAGAAACCTTATATTTAGAACAGTCTCCCCCGCAAATCCATCCCTCTGAACAGACCACGCAGTTAAACAGCAATTTCAAATATCACTATTTTTTCCCGTACATTGTTTCCGTCAAACAGATCTCTGCAATCAATTTCATCGGAAAACAACAATTCCTCTACGGTCATCAGATAAGCTATGTATTCATCGGATGGATAATAGAAAAACAACTTTACTGTTCTCCTGTTTTCATAATAAGAATTCAAAATCCGGGCAATTACTTTTTTCAGCAGTTCCAGCGAAAAAGGATTAAAAAAATAAATCCGGTCCACCGTTTCCGGAACTGTATACCGCTCCGCATTTGCAAGTGCAAATAATACCCTGCCGGAAGCCACGGCAGACTCTTTGTTATTCATAGCCTTTTCATAAATTCGCTCGTTATATTCGACACCGATAGACTGACATCTGGTTTGATATGACATAAAAAAATCAACTCTTCCTTTTCCGCAGCCGTAGTCGAGCAATGTGTTTTCCTTTCGAATCAGTCCGCTGTTTGCCAGACGTTCCAAAACTGAATAAGGCGTAGGTTCATAAGGATAACGATACTGATCCGCATTTGTATCGTCTCTGCCAGTGGTGCGAACCGCAAGAAGCCTGTCCCATCTTGTCTCGTTCTTTTCCTCGTTCATCGTTTTCCTTTCCTGATTAAATAATAATTCCGTTGCAATGATCAATTTCATGCTGGATGATCTGCGCCGTCCAGCCGGAATATTTTCCGTGCTGTGGTTTAAAATTCTGATCCAGATAATCTACTTCGATCTCCTTATATCTGGTGCAGTTTCTGGCTCCGTCGAGTGACAGGCAGCTTTCCTCGGTCTGATACTCCCCGGATTTCTTTGTTATCACGGGATTTACCATTGCAAACTGAAACGGTCCGGCCGCTACAACGATAATTGCTTTGTTTACGCCAATCATATTTGCGGCCATGCCGACACAGATTTCCCGGTTGGCACGCAAAGTGTCTAAGAGATCGGTTATTACCTGCCTGTCGGCTTCTGTAGCAGGGGTTGCTTTTTTTGAAAAAATCTGTTTGCCTTTTACGATGTTTTTAATCATAATGTTATCTCCACTTTTCTTTTTACAGCATACAGCAGTGTATCATTTATCAGATCCGTAATTCGATGAAGTTTTTTTCATACAAAGACATCAAAAAACTGATGGCTGATTTGAAAGCTGTAAGACGGTTGATTTATTCCACCAATGCAATGGAAGGATTCGACCGTCAGCTCCGGAAAGTGACCAAAAGCAAAACGGTTTTACCGTCGGATGACAGCCTTTTAAAAATGCTTATCTGGCAGCCATGGATATCACGAAAAAATGGATTGACCACAGGCAGGACTGGGGTCAGATCCATTCCCAGCCGGAACTTTATTTTGAAGAACGTCTGACCGGGCTCCTATTTTTGTAATCTCTTCGGTAACCAGCTTCATCTGGTTTTCACCATAGATGACTTTCACTTGCTTTATTGAAACAGGTTTTGTTTCCCCATATATCTTTTTAATAAAAAAGTACAAAAATACGGAAACGTGACTATATTCTCACTGATTCCCACATTCCCCGCCATGAGTTTAATTCCATGCTTAATATCTGTATAAGTATCACTTTTTATTAGTTGGCGCATAGATTTGGCACGATTCGTATTTGCTTTTACTTCTACTGGAATCAGTTCATTTGCGCTTCGAATAAAAAAATCTTCTTCTAATGTCGAATTATCCTTCGAATAATAATAAAGCCCATATCCCTGCTTTACCAATGCCTCTGCTACAAAATTTTCATAAAGCGCACCTTTATAAATGCCAAGATTTTTATTTGCACGCAAGTCAATTTGTGATTCATCGTCCAGACTTGCCACCAATAATCCGGTATCCGAAATATATACTTTATATTTGCTTTCATCCACATTTCCTTTTAATGGCAATTCCGGAAATTGCAAACATTCACATACATTAATAAGCCCGGCATCTTTCAACCACTCTACACATCCCATATAATCCTTAGATCTTCCGCCCTTAGAGACTTTCGAATATTGAAATTTTTTATTTTCTTTAGCAAGCTGTGCTGGAATTGACCGGTATACACTCAGAATTTTCGCCTTATCCAGCCCTTGTGCATACTTTACAATATCATTTTCATAATCTACCAATAATTGATGCTGCAAATCCAGCGAACCCTCAAAAGTTTCTCTTTCAATATAACTTGATACAATCGCAGGCATGCCCCCTAAGATACAGTATTCCAGAAAAAGGTTTGAAAAAATCATTTGCTCTGCTTCGGAAAAAGCAACTCCTTCAAGCATATGACAAAGCATATCCGATATTGCTTCTTCCGAATACCCTTTTGCCCACAAAAACTCTTCAAAATCCATGGAGTACATCTGATAATCTGTTTTATACCCCACACTGATACTTGCAATTCGCTGATACTGCACCCCAAGTAATGATCCAGAACATATAACGTCGTATTTTCCATTTTCTTTAAAAAATTTAAGCGCGGTTGCAATCTCCGGGAAATCCTGAATTTCATCAAAAAAAATCAGTGTTTCGTTTTCTTCAAAATGTTTCGTCGGATCAATCCTGCTGATCAGCTTGATAATATGTTCTGCTGAAAACCCTTCCTCAACAATAACTTTATAAGATGGCTCTGTAATAAAGTTGATCTCAATTACATTTTTATAATTTTCCCGCGCAAATGTTCTGATCGTCTCTGTTTTTCCGACCTGTCTTGCGCCCTTTATTATCAGAGGTTTTCGATCTGGATTTTTCTTCCACTCCCTCAAAAATGCGTCTGCTTTTCGAACTAAATATCCCATATTGTGTACCTCCACAGTTTAAGTGTATCTATTATACACCTTTTCATGCAAACTTTTATAAGGATTTACATTTTTATGAGTGATTTTTTCTTCAATATTACATTTTCATGAGCGAATTATATTGATTTTTTACATTTTTATGAGGAAATTTACTTTTTTCAAGAGTCTATCTTGATCGTTTCTATCAATTTTTCTGTTGTTTAATTAGGCAAATGTTAATTTTTTACCAACCGTAACGCATACCTGCATAAAAATTGATGGCTTAGAATACATTGTTCCAAGCCATCGTAAAAAGCTTACTATTCTGTCGATTCTGCCGTATCCGACTTCACATGATTTTCTTTGATATCCCATGTGATCGTATACTCTTTTCCTAACATCGTACCCATATTTTTTACATAATCCTCTAACATAGACTGCACCCTTTGTTGTGCCTGTGCTAATAAAACAATATCATTTGCTGCTGTCTTCTCCATTTCTTTCTCTGCCTTTTTATAGGCTTTCGTCTGATCATCTGCATCCGCTATTGCTGAATTTTTTGCATAATAATAGGAATCCTTGGTAATGCTGTCGGGATTTGGTTTTGAACTTAATACCTTTGCTTCTGGAATATGTATTTTTACATTTTCACCATCTACTTTTACATCTAACTTTGAACTATCAATGCCAAGTGTAACTATCCCATCATAACTGATCCAAAAATTTTTATCTTTTTTCCATAATAAATAACCAGAAGCATTTTTTTGGTAGTATTCCGCTACGTTGTGATAATAACATTCCATCGTTGCCAGTTCACTAATTGTTTTCATCTGTGAAAGCTGTGGCTCCATCTGCATGGTATCAGCAGCTTCCTGTTCTGCCCCACAGCTGCAAAACAGCCCTATCATTGCAACAATAACCAGCACTTCTATTGTTTTTTTCATTTTGCATTCTCCTCTGATGTTATAATTTTTACTTTATAGTGATCTTCTGATGTCTCTGCATTTCTTACAAACGGTTCCACCAAACCCTTAATCGTATTTTCTGCATTCTGTTGTGCTGTTTTATAAATCATAGTTTCGGACTTACTTTTTTCTTTGATATCCTGAATACATGCTTTATATGCTTCTCCTGAAACCGTACCATCATTTGCTTTTTTCTCTTGAAACATATATTTTAAGGAATCAATATCAACCTCCGGATCGTCTAGTGTTACCTTAGGCAAAGTCACCGTAATCAAATATTCTCCCGATTCCTGTTCTTCCATTTTAATATCCACTTTTGTAAAATCTATCCCCGCTTTTACTCTGCCTTTGTATTTACAATAATAAGCTACTTTCGAAGGATCATCTTCATCCATAACAGTACAAATATCATTATATACACATTCATATGTAGATAACCGACTTACTTCAATAATCTTGTGCAGATTCGATTCTGTAACAATCTGTACGTCCTCTGTTTGATCAAATATTCCGCTTATAGACAGTATACCAAGCACAATAACCACTACAACAATTGCAATTATGGCTTTTTTTAACTTTTTCATTTGTATTTTCTATCTCCCATCTTTTGTTGTGATATCTTTTTTCAGATTATAATATATTTGTGTTAAAATCAACCTGTTTTATTGTAAATAAATTACATTTGTATATTACAAATGTAAAATACCCACCACCAAACTATTCTTTGGATCGAATAGAGGCCAGCACCTTCCAATACGCATCCTCATAAGTATCCTCTTTTATATCTCCAAACTCCATCAAATATATAATAAACCACCGGTTATCCTCTGGCGAAGGAAAACAGTAAAACCAACCTTTACCATCCATCCGTCCAATATCCGTATCCATCCAATGGTTGTATAGGTAGACAATTCCCTTTACTCCATAATCTGACACTACTTCCTTTTCTCCTGTCACTTTACAATGATCAATAGATTCTTCTAACATATCAATCATATTGTCATTATCTTCATAAAGGGCCTTTAAACTTACCTGATCCTCATCATCCAATGAATAACTTACACCAAAATAACTGAGCTTTCCTGCTTTCTCATCGGAGCAAACAATAAATTGCTGACTGTCCTCTGTTGTACTATCTACTTCCCATTCATTTGGAATATCCATAAGATAATTTTTATATGTATATGTGCTGTATGTTCCTTCTGCAAAAGCATTCTTCCTTACATCTTCCGCATCCACAGATAAAAGCATTGTTGCGCTATCTTTTTCATAAGTCACGATCAGTTTGTAGCCCTCCACATCGTGTGCCTTGAATGTTTTACTTTTTTTCGAATCATTAACAATAAATCCCTGCTTCCTGCAATCCCTTACATACGCATTATATTCTCCATAGGAAGTCCTATAAATTTTCAGTTTTGTTTTTTGATCATCTGCATGTAAAACCGCTCCGTTTTTAGACTTTGGCTCTGGTATTTTTTCAGTCAGATCATTTTTAGGCCATACATACGTGACTGCATATTGTTCTTTTTCTGTATCTTCCACAATGGCCTCCTTATCTTTTCTTTGTCCATTCCTTATAACAATAAAAATCATCGCTCCTAAAAACAATAGTACACAAATGGTAATAATCCCTATTTTCTTTCTTTTCATTTTTCTTTTCCTCATAAATTATTGTTTATGACAAAGAAAAGGACCTTTCGATCCTTTTCTTCATCCCACCATCATAAAGCAGATCCTATTGGATTTCTGCAAGCTTTTTCACAATACGTGCCTGCACTTTTGTATAGTAGGCGGCATCCGCAGTCGACAGATTATCCGTATCTACGTCATTTAACTTCTGCATGTAATCGGCATATTTCGTCATATAATCCGCATAATCATTTAACATTCCCGCCACATCATCAGAATTTTCATACTTTTTCATAAACTCGATATATTCATCAAAGAAATCTTCATAACTATCCATCATCTTCTTAAAATCCGCATCAACTGCCCCATCTTTCTTTTTAGAACTAGTTTTCTTTTTCTCCTTCTTATCAGTCTTTGAGGAATCTTTGGATGTATCTTTTGCGTTTTCCGAGTCATCTGTTTCTTCCGGCTCCTCTGTTTCTTCCGGCTCCTGCGTATCCTCCGTATCATCGTCCAGGTCATAGATATCTATATTCATTGTCTTTTTCCTTTTATCATAACTCAGCGAGAGCGTATATCCATCTTTATTCTCTGCATCATATGAATCTTCGGTCCCATAATAATCCACGTTAAATCCGTTTTCCTTACATGCATTTATATAATCTGCAAACTGTGATTTCGACGTATTAAAAACGTCAATTTCAAAAGAATCTTCTGCATCCAATACAATTTCTCCGTATTTCGATTCCGGAACAGGCAACGATTTTACCAGCGTACTTGTCGGCCAATGATACTCTGTTTCTTTCGTCTTCATAGCATTACAACCACTAAGATTTCCCAAAATCATTATTCCACAACACATTACCATCATTAATCTTTTTTTCATTTCTCTTTGTCCTCCCTTTTTTGATCCTGCTTCATTTTTCTCAACACTGCTATATGATCCATATAGGTCTTTTCCACAGTGTTTTCCTCTGTCGGAACCGGTAACATTCCATTTTGCTGTACATATGAAATAAATTCCATCTGCCCGTTCAGCTGTCTGATCTGTTGCCTGAGCCCTCGGATTTTCTTTTCCAGATACTGATTTTTTTGTTTCTCCGAAAGCATCAGAAGATCTTTGATTTCCTTCAGATCAAGCCCCATTGCCCGATACACCAGAATCTCCCAAAGACGTTCCAGTGCAGCGTCATCGTACAGTCGATAATTGTCTTTCGACCGCTGGGCAGGCAATAGTCCTTCATCATCATAAAACTGCAAAGTTCTCTTGCTCACTCCTGCCAGCCGGCTCACTTCGTTTACTTTTTTCATTACGGCCTTTACCTTTCCCCGTACTTTTCAGCATAAACTATCACGCATACGTGACCGCAATACTGATTTCCAGAAATGCCATTTCTTGGGTTTCATAAAGGCCTTTGAAAATTTTGCGAGGTAATATTTCCGGAAATAAAAAAGCTCTGGAAAACATCTGTTTCCCAGAACTTTTTATCCTTTATTATTCATTTTTCTTACAAACCTGCCGGATCAGCTGAATCAGTGCCACCACTGCCAATGCTATATGCCCGTAATCATCACAAGAAAACCGGTCTTTCCTCTTAAAAGCCCAGATTTTCATCCACCAGAATAATCTGAAACCGTCCTTTGACCCTGCTGAATCGGGTTGTCAGAATCTGACAGCAGATGCACTGTGGACTTTTACAGTCAAAACAGCTTCCGTTTTTGGAACATGGTGTGTCAATGCCAAATCGCTGTGCATTAATCGGTGCCGCCTCATTCCGCGCACGGTGCAGGGCGTCTTCCTCGGATTTGACGACTTTGTTCATACCCACAATCAGCAGAACATGCTTTGGTCCATAGGCATACGCAGCCACGCGATTGGCATTTCCATCGATATTGATAAACACGCCATCCTCGCTCATGGCATTGACACTGCCTAAAAAATAATCCGAGCTGAATGCTTTCCGCGCAATCTCCTCTTTTTCCTCCGGGGTTTTTACTTTATCCCGGTCATAAAATTCATACTCACCGTTGGAAATGGCATCGTAAAGACCACACTCCTTTACTGAAGCGGCCCCGCCCATGTTGATACTGCTGCCCTTTGGAATCAATTCGAGTGCTTTCTTTACAGCCTCTTCTTTTGTCTCTACATAATATGCTTCCATGTTGCGGGAGTTAAGTGCCGCCACAACACGCGCTCCTAGTTTTTCATTTCTCATTTTTCTTACGTCCATTGTGTAAACCTCTTTTCCAAATAACTATGCCATGATTTCATACTGCATCAGCTCATATTTGAGTCTGCTTCCCTCCATAATTTCCGGTGGAAGCAATGCCCGCGCCACAAGTTTTAAATCATCACTTTCGATATCTGTCCGCTTTAAATTTGCATAATCTCCATCAATGCTGACCACTTCATAATACCATGTTTCCATATGCTACCTCCATTTTTTATTTCATATAAATCTCACAGACTGCTTAAAGGCGCTACATGAATGTATTTTTTCGCATAGCTATTGATTCCCCGCAGTAATCCGTCTGCTAATTTTTCCATTTTTTTGTCACTGTGATCCGAGCACTGGTTGCCCAGTTCAATATCAACAGAAGGAATTGTACTGTATGAAGTCTGCGTCAGGTCAATCTCCGCAGCTCCTGTCCCGCTTATTTTCACTTTTTTAGAACGCAATCCCTTAATCAAAGCTTTTCCCAGAGCATCATGTTCTTTCCAATAAGAAGCAACCGGTTTTCGGTTTTTCAGCTGTTTCGGAACAGAAGCATAAAAACATCCTTTGTCATAGGAAAGTCCGTCACTGTCCCAATGCAGTGCAATATGACAATCTGCTACATTATTACATATAACCGTGCGCGCCACATTATCCAATTGTACATCCTTTCCATCCCGAACCATGAGCACATCATACCCCTCTGCCAGCAGTTTCTTTTTCAGAATCTGCGCCATACGAAATGTTACATCCCGCTCTGCGGTTCCGTCACGGAATGCCATGCCATCCGACACAGACACAGCTTTGATAGATCCGGCTGCCGTTGTCCCTCCCGTTACTTTTGCAGAGCCATCCGGATGACACAGCGTTTTGACCGATGAACCGCCTTTCGTCCCATGTCCCGCATTGACTGCAATCACAATGTCCTTCCGGTTCTTTTTCGCCTTGTACATAACGGCATAGCCCGATGTAATTCTGGCATGATCCGCATATTTCCAGGAAGAGTCCAGATAAATTTTCTCCTTCCCCTTCGCATATCCGCATATCGGGAAACTGATGACCATCAAAAATACAATTAGAAATACTATCCCCTTTTTCATATACACTCCTCTTTCTAAACATTCGACAGTTTTTATCCCCCTGTAGGAGCAAAATATCTTTTCACTGTCTTTACTCTACCTCATTTTTTATGGTAACACAAGATAAAATCCCCGTGTCGTTGCATTTCGGTGCCTTTAAGAGTATCATTACCATGATACGAATTTTAGGAGGATAAATTTATGAAATTAAAAACAAGACAAATCACTGTTACAGCAATTTTACTCGCAATCTGCATTGTAAGCCAGTTTTTCAAAAACCTGAATGTATACATCACAGGCCCGATCATCAATGCCGCTCTGATTTTAACCACGGTATACGCTGGTCTGGCCTGTGGCATCATTTTAAGCGTGATCACTCCAATCACTTCCTTTTTCATCACCGGAAGCCCGATTATGGCAGCCATTCCTGCAATGTTCCCATGTATTATGATTGGAAATATCATTCTCGTTCTGGCAGTTGCCCTGCTCCGCAGTAAATTCGGTAAAAAAGCCGGTTTGCCCGTATCCATTGTAATTGGCGCTGTATTAAAGGCTCTGTTTATGGGAATTTTGATTTCTCTTATCATTCTGCCGAATATGCTCCCGGCAAAAATGCAGCCAATGTTACATGTCCTGCAGCTTCAATTTTCTGTCACACAGTTAATTACCGCTCTGATCGGCGGGGTATATGCTATCATCATTCTTGCGGTACTGCGTAATACCTCTCTTGGTGAGCAGGCGTAATCCCACATTACATAAATTAACGCCCCGGCAGCTACAACTACCGGGGCGTTTTATGTACCTCTCCAAAGTACCAGTTCTTTTTATTTTCTTTGTTTACTCTACATTTTTCAAAGCCTGATCCATCGGAATCTTCTTGATTCTCTGGAAATCAAATACCATAACAATCAGATATCCGATCAGCACAAATCCAAACATTTTCACATAACCATGCGGTGTTACGCGAAAAGCGAACCAGCCGCTGTAGGAAAAGAGCATCATCCGCCATGCCGCGGCCATAACAAGTGTTCCAAGAATCACACTGATGAGATCCGCGATTACAACCACAATACTCGTCGAAAGCAGATACAGACTCGCGATCTCTTTGTTTTCGTACCCAAGGATTTTGGTCATGGAAATTGCATTCTCATTCTTTTCAATGATCAGCTTTGTCAGAAGATAAATCATAACAGCTGCCAAAAGGATACAAAGAATCTGGAAATAATTCATGTACGATCCCATCGAATGGTCAAGCTGATCTGCCATCTTTGTAATATCTCTTATCGTAATGGTCGTTGCAATATTTTCCTCATCAATATCTGTAATCCTGCTGTCGGATAAAAATCCACTGAATTCATTTTCCTTTAAGTCAAATACTTTTCCGTAATTGTCAATCGACATAAAAAGCGCAAGACTTTGGGACTTGTCATAAAATCCCGCAACTTTAAACTTGTAAGATTTATTTTCATACTTTTCATCCAGCGATACGGTATCGCCAACGGTAAGTCCATACTTGTCAGCAAACGAAGTGGAAATATAAACTTCATTTTTCTTGAGCGAACTTAACTTTTTGATCTTTACATAGTTGCTGTTGTCCGCGATTCCATATACCGAGATCTCCTCATCAAGCACATCACTCTTTTTTACGAGTGAGGTCATGTCAAACTTCTCCGCATCTTTATTTTCTGTCGTAATCCGTTTATTATCGTCATCCTCATAGGATTTGAGCACATACTGGTATTTTGCAAACATCATGCCATCCGTATTGCTCTTGTAATAATCAAGCGTATCCGGCATGCCCACTGCCATGGCCAGCATGACCATGATAAAGAAAATACCGACAAATAAAATCAGGTAATTTGTGACATTCTGGAACATGATCCGCAGGCGGAACCGGCCAAAAAAGCTCCATCTCGGCAGACGCATGGCTTTTTTATTCTTTGTCTTTTTCAGGTCATGACGCAGAAACTGCAGTGGTGTATGCTGCATCATGCGCACAATCACGATCAGGTTGACCACCAGCATGAGGATAACCGGAACCAGTGTGGTCTTGATAAATGCATCCGGATTCCAGATCGTGTAATACGTTGGCAGACTGTAACTGTTGTAATACATCGACACAACAATATTTTTAAACACCGTATAGCCGAGTATATTTCCGACAATCGCAGCCAGCAGTGTTACAATAACCGGCATGGACAGATAGTGCCGCACCAGCTCTCCCTTCGTGTAACCGGACGCGCGCAGCGTTCCGATCGCGGAGGACTCTTTTGCAATCGTATTGCTGATCGTCACGGCAAAGATAAATGCGATGATTACCACAAGGATATCCAGCAGCACACCGCCCATGGCTTTGTCCGATCCCATATCATCGGTTGCAAAATTGATCGCCGGATTTCCGTATTTCGGTGTGTAATCTTCGAGCTCATTGTCCGCAACAACCACCTGTGTGAGCAATGCACGCATAAAATTATCAGAGCGTGTTTTTTCCCCGGCCTCATCCGCAGGCTCCGTTTCATATTTCCATGCATAAGTATAGTGAATACTCTTGTGCAGCCGGTCGAAACCGTCCTGTGTCACCATTGCCACATCAAATTTCAGTGCATCAAACATCAGATCTGTGGTCTTTTCATGTAAGGTGGAGTAATTGGCATACGCAAGCAGTCCCACAACTTTATAAGTCTCTCCGGAAACAGTGACGGTATCTCCCACCTTTATTCCTACATTGTCGGCGTGCATACGGTCAATGGCAATTTCATCCGCCTTCTGTGGAAAACTTCCCTGCAGCATACATGCCAGGTTGATATCCTTTGTCTTTGCAAATACGCGGATCATGCCATCCTTTTTCCCGTCGTTATTATAATCTTCTTCCTCATTTCGGAAAAAGTTTTCATACAATGTTGTCTTTGTTGCCTTAAAATCCGCTTTTTCACCGGTCTCAATTGCCGAAAGCAAGGTGGCATCTGCCTGTTTTTTTAACTCAAAATGACCGTCTTCCTGTTTGTATTTTGTCACGCCTTCGTTTGCCGAAGTAATCATACTCTCGTTTGCCACATACATACCGGACACAAAGCCGATCGTGAGCACAAGAAACAGGAATACAACCAGATATTTTTTCCAGTCCCCGATCAGTTCTTTCGGTATTCTCCTGATCAGGGGATTTTTGATTTTTTTCATAGCAGCCCCCTTACCATTCCAGATCTTCCGCGGATACCTTGTTTGTATTGATGTCGTTGTGGCGCACCGCACCGTCACGGAGCTTGATCACATGGTCTGCCATATTTTTGATGGCCTCGTTATGCGTTACCATAATGATCGTGTTGCCGTATTTTTGATTGACCTCCTCGATCAGTTTTAAGATTTCCTTGGACGTATTGTAGTCAAGTGCTCCCGTTGGCTCATCGCAGAGCAGGATATCCGGATTTTTTACAATCGCACGGCCGATGGAAACACGCTGCTGCTGGCCGCCGGACAACTGGTTCGGCAGTTTGTAGCGGTGCTCGTAAAGTCCGAGCGTATGTAACAGATCATCAATATCAAGCGCATTGTCTGACAGATACGCTCCCACTTCGATGTTTTCCTTCACGTTTAGATTTCCAATCAGATTGTACATCTGGAATACATAGCCGAGATGTTTTCTGCGGTACTGTGTCAGCTTTTTCTCACTCATATCCTCTAACTTATCGCCGTTGATATTGATGTAACCGGAATCAGCGTTGTCAATCCCGCCAATGATATTGAGCAGTGTGGATTTTCCGGAACCGGATGGTCCTAACAACACACAGAACTCCCCTTTTGCAACGGAAAAATTCATGCCGCGCAGGACTTCCTGACGCGTCTGTCCGCTTCCGAATCCTTTCTTTAAATCTACAATTTCCAAAAACTTCTTTTCTTCTTCTGACATAGAAACTCCCTTTCTTTTTGGTTTTATTTTTCATACTAATATTAGTTTTATCTAACCTCTGGTTCTTTTTTTAGGTCTCCCGCAAAAAGCGAAAGACCTGTGCTTCTTTTCTAAACCTTTTGTCCAAACGCGGACGATCTGTGCTTCTTTTCCCGACCTTCCGTCAAAACATGCGGACGGCCTACGGTCTGACAAGTCCGTACCAGCCTGCCAGCAGATATTTTACACCTTTTTCCGCAAACCGCAGTGCTTCTTCCTCGTCATCAATGTGCGTTACCATAAATATAAACATATCGATCTGTGAATGGGACATCCAGTGTACAACGCTTTGTTCCACCATCGGCACATGGTAAGCTTTGCACATCGCTTCACAGATAAATGCATTGTGCTCATCCATCTGGTCGACCAACCGGTCCGGCATACGTTCCATGCTTGATCCCTGCGCTTTTGTCAGCACTAAAAGCACTTCATCCCGGTAGGTGTACAGTTCATGGACAACCTGTGCGACTGCTTCAAAATCGCTGCTGTCATCATGCTCTTTTGCTTTGCCGCTCTCCATCTCCCTGACTTCAAAAGAAAAATGCTCCCGCAGAATTTCATTGAGCCGATCCATAAAATTTCCCACTACTTCACAGAACAGATCGTCCTTATCCTGAAAGAAAAAATACAGTGCTCCTGTGGTCACACCCGCCTTCTGGCAGATTCCGCGGAGGGATGCCCCCGCAAACCCTTTCTCCATAAATTCTTTTTTGGCACATTGGATCAGGTGTATCTTCGTCTCACTGTCATGTATTTTCTTTCCTGCCATGGTACGCTCCCTGTAAATAAAAATGTAACATAACGTTGTTATGTTGGATAACACCGTTATGTTACATCATTCCCATGTCTATGTCAATAGAAAAACTTATGCATTTTTCTGTTTGTGTTTATCATAAGCTGCAAACATGCCGGCAAGCAGTGTTCCGGAAATAGAATGCCAGGTGCAGGAAACTGCGCAGATGATCGCAGACTCCGGTGTTGCGGAAAACTGTGCGGTCGTTGTGGCAAGGTTTGTTGCCAGTCCCGCATTCTGCATGCCAACTTCGATGGCAATGGTTCTCTTTTTGGCGGTATTCATCCCAACAAGTTTTCCTGCTCCATAACCAAGCAGATAACCAAGTCCATTGTGAAGAAAAACAGCTACAAAGATTACAGCTCCGGACTGGAAGAACTTCGCGCCCTGGGAAGATACCACACCACCAACAACACACGCCAGCCCCAGTACTGCCACACCCGGCATAATTTTCTGTAACTCACTGAACATTTTCTTTTTCCCCAGCAGATAGTTTAAAAGGAAGCCCAGTGCTACCGGAAGAATAACCGTTTCCACAATGGAAACAAGCATTGGCAGTGCCTTGATGGAAATATTGGTTCCGCTTGCCAGAAGAGAAACCATAAGTGGTGTCATGATTGGGGAAAGAATCGTGGATACGGTTGTCATTCCCACGGAAAATGCCACATCTCCACCGCAGAGATACGACATGATGTTGGATGACACACCACCCGGACAACAACCTACCAGAATGAGTCCCAGTGCAATGCCTGCCGGAAGATGCAGCACTTTCGTCAGTGCGAATGCCAGAAACGGCATAATCAGATACTGTGCCAGTGCACCAACACAGATATCGAATGGTCTCTGTGCCAGAATCTTAAAATCCTGCGTTGTCAGGGTCAGACCCATACTGAACATAATAATACCGATGATGATCGACTGACTTGTAAACTTATTGGAAACCGGATCGGTAAATAACTGATGGTTTACCCATCCCATCATTCCCGGAACGATAAATGTTACTACCGCAATTGCAATTACCACAATTGATGTGTAGTCCGATAACCATTTGCTGAGTTTTTGTAGTGCTTTCATAAACTTTTCCTCCTTGGTCTGTTCACTGAAAAACGAATTCAGACATTAAAAAAGCCCCTTCCCAGATACTACTCTGGAAAGGGACGAATAAAATCCGCGTTACCACCCTGATTCCACAGAAAAACTCTGTGACACTTCACATACCAACATATGCTATCCCATAACGGAGGAAACCGGCGAAGTTTACTCACAGTTATCTGCTTTCAGCCCGCTTCTTAGAGAGGATCATCCATATCCGGCTACTACCTGTTCGCACCACCCACAGGCTCTCTGAAAATAACGATAAGATACGATGCTGTTCTCGTCAACGAATTTCGGTGAACAATATTTTCTTTATGTTGCCTATTATAGACTCCTGACAAAATATGTCAAGAGAAAAATTTTCCATCATCTGCTTTTCTGATTGACCTCCACGTTTGTTCTTATGGACCATACATTACATCTTTTTCTCTATATGTCCCCACAACTTTTCATCAGTCTTTTTCAAAATGCTGATAATCCTTCGAATGTGTCCAGTCCCCACCCCAGGTAAATCCATATCGGGTAAAAAGCTTGTAACACAGATCATCGTGATCAATCTTGTGCGGAAAATCCCCACTCCGGTCAACATATGCTTCTGCGTTTGCAGGCTCAATCGACAGCTTTCCGTTGACGGTTTTTACATAGGGATTATAAAGTGTATTGATGTCAACTGCCATGCCCAGACCGTGTTTTGAGATTTTTGTCGTGTGGGAAATGAAACGGAAATTAAACGCAGAGGAATTGTTATCGCTCATGGATGCCTCATCATCCGCATCGTATTCATCCACCAGCCGGACTTTTTCAATGGGATATTCTGCCTCATACAACTGCCTGAAAATGGCAAGGACATCCTCTGCAATGGCTTTATTTACCACAAGTTCTCCCTCTTTTGTCTGACCGTCAAACCCCATGTGGAGCACATGAAGATAGCGGAGATCTTCCCGCGGTACGGTACAATCTGCCTTGTATGATTTTCCCTGCATCTTCTCAAAAATATCGTCCGGGATTTTGGAAATATAGAACGCTTCCTCTGTGATACTTTTGTTCATGTTTTGTTTTTTCTCACTCAGTTCTGTCCCTGAAGTCCTGTGATCCTGTTCTTTTTCACTGTTCTCCTGATCCGCAACCTCAGACTTTTTTGTGTTTGATTTTTCCGGATGCCGGATCAGACGGCTTCCGGTTACGACTGCGGCGGCTGCAAGTAACACGGCCGCAGTGATGATCATTCCTTTTTGTTTTTTCACCAGTTTCTCCTTACTGACACGTTTCCCTTTTCTGTAAACATAAAAATTCATCCGCTTCAACATGATAACACCGCTAAGCCTACGCTATCGAAAAAAGTGTCATGTGAAAGCCCGAAGGCCGCATTTCTGCACGGATGAATTGTGTATATTTTAGCACTGATTTTTGGGATTTGCTATATTTTCATAACAAAAAATGCATTTTTCTTTTAATGCACCCTCGAAAAATAATCCATCAGAATTCCCTTAATATGATTATACCTTCTGGCATAAGAATTCTCCACCCGTATAATCTCCATATTGTGTGCCTGACAGATGGCATTTTTCTTCCGGTCGCGCTCCTGCACCACCGCATCCTCGAAATGCTCTTTCCCATCAAGTTCGATTGCCAGAACCGGCAGTTCCTTTTTTCCCTGTTTTTCGTACACAACAAAATCAAAGCGCCCCATATAAAACAGATCATCATATGTCATGTTGTCCTGAAACACCTGCGATATGGCAACTTCTTTGTGGATCACATACTTACTCTGGGAAAGCCAGATATTTTCGAGCGCATGCGTCAGGTTTTCGAGAAATGCATTTTCGGTAGCGGTAGAAAACGGCTGGATGCCAAGTGCACGGGAACTGATATGTTTTTCCGTGATCTCTGACTTCCCGTTGGTTTTGATGTACTGCGCAAGTTCATAAAGATCATCGTCTGCCTGTCCTGCATGCAGACGCTCCAGTTCTTTGCTGTCTGCGAGCAGAACAAGTTTGTCTTTCGCCCGTGAGGTTGCAACATTGATCAGTTCCTTATTGTTTTTCAGCCACTGATAGGTACCGACATTGGTGCGGTCGGACAGTGCCGTGGAAAAAAGCACCACATCCTTTTCATCTCCCTGAAAAGCATGCACCGTTCCACAGACTAAATTTTCGAGGTGGTTTTCTTTGATCGCCTGCTCGATCAGTGCCCGCTGGTTTACAAACGGTGTGATCACCGCGATACTTTTGTCCGTGTTCTGCTTCGCGTATGCAATAACCTCGTCTGCTTCCGCCGGAGATGTATTTTTGATCTCGGCACGGTCACTTTTTACATCTACATAGACAAGTGGCTCCGGCTCTTTGCTTTTTGAACAGATCTGCAGTTTGGAATTGTAATATTTTTTATTGTTAAATCCAATAATTTCTCTGTTGCAGCGGTAATGGCTGCGCAAAAGCACTTCATCACTCACTGCATCACATGCCAGATACGTTTTGTAAATCGAATTCTTTCTGTAATCATATTCCTCTGCCACATGATACCGCCGTCGCAGCTTGCGGTTGATCAGTTCTCCGAGCAGAATAACCGGATTCAGCTGCTGCGGATCTCCCACAAGCATCAGTTTCTCTCCACGGATAATCGGGACAAGAGAGATCGCAACATTGCACTGGCTAGCCTCGTCCATAATGGTCATGTCAAACAGCGGCTCCGGTTCCCCGATCTTATGTGCCGATATGCAGGTAGTGATAATAACCGGAAAAACACGCTGCAGCTTCTTTACATTTTCGGATTTCTGCATGTATTTGTTGAATGCAAGCGCCTGTGCCGCCGGATTTTCACCGGAATCTAAAATCTCCCGCAGTTCCTGATATTTTGGCTCCTCAAGTGTCTTGATATAACGCGCAGACGTATAAAATAAATACTGATAAAATTCTTCTTCGTTACGGTCGAGAAGCTGCAGGGCATCCGAATCAGAAATTTCGCCAATCTGATGGATTCTCTGATCGAGCTTCTGCATCTGGTATCCCTGCAGATCCATCTGAAACGGGAGCAGATTCATGGCATTTTTAATATGTTCCTGGTATTCCATCAGATGCGAAAGTGTCTCTTTCCGCTCCTTTAAATCCAGAATTTCCTCATACTCTTTCAGTCTCGCAGAAAGACGTTTTGCACGGTCAACCCGGTCATCCTTGCGCTTATCGAGCGTGGACGTAAATATTTTTACGGTCTGCACCTGATTGCGCAGGTGGTTGATGTAGCTGATTGCAGCTTTAACTTTGTCTATATTCCCAAGCCGCAGTACCGGAAACGGAATGGTCTGTCCATGGTACTCAAGATGCGTCAGTTTTTCAAATACATTGTCGATTGGAACGTTATTGTAGGACGCAAATAAAACGGTCGTATTGTTAAAAAACGCCGTTACTATTGTGTTAATGATCGTATTTGTTTTTCCCGTGCCCGGTGGCCCCTGTATGTAGGCAAGCGGATATTTCATGGCGTTGTTGATTGCCAGCAGCTGATCCAGATTGATGTTCTGATTGATCAGTGCAATCGGATACGCCTTGGTGCGGCGCGGCCGTTCTAACAATTCCCCGAAGAAGGCTTTGACTGGATAAGTAACCTGCTGCCTTTCAAACATATCAAGTATGGCTTTGTACTCGTCATGCAGATTCAGCACTACATCCATCCCAAGCCCCAGCACATACGGCATATCATCTACGACCGGCTTTTGCCCGCCATGACCGGTAATCGCATCTTTGATTTTTTCCAGATTGTTTTCAAAATCTTCCAGCAGTTCGTACTCGTCCGCATCCAGAAATTTACGCGCATTTTCCGTCTGTCCGTCAATACCAAACTGTGTGCAGACTGTGATATCTTCATCCGGCTGAAACACTCTGTTTTTCACATCAAGGTTCAGGTTCCGGTATGCCAGAACGTACAACCCCTTCGCCGTATGAATACTCAATACATTGAGTGCCAGTTTCTTAATTCTTAAATTGGTGCTCTTTTTCTTTTCGTGAGACAGGGAATACTGGAAATTTGACACGACCTCCTGAAACTGCTGATCGTTAAGTGCATACCGTCCGTTTTTCACACGATCCCCATCAATATAATGGATCAGATCATAATCGGTGATGTAAGGCGTCGTATCCATGCGGTTACACAGTTCCAGATAATTTAGTATTTTCAGATTTGCAGAGCTGGAAAAAATAGTTTTATAACGCTCCGGATGCATCTCGATATCTTCGATCAGCTGCCTGTTTTCCGGACAGTACGTTCCTTCAATGACTTCCGTGGACAGAATGGAATCCACAAAAATTTTGTCATATTCCCCCAGTGTATACATTCCGAGGTGCAGACCATCTACTTTGAGGGTACGTTTTGCCGGATCAAGATCACGGATTCCAATCCAGTATTTTGTAATCTGATCCGCTTTGTTCCGATATTCGATTTTCAGCCACTTTCCCTCATGAATCGCCCGGAAAATGTCCCTGCAAATCTGATTCATACTATGCTCCGTCCTGTTTTACATGATATCTCTATCATTCATTATGATGTTCGGACAGAACCTTTGTCAAGCAAATCCTCAATTCCCTTTGCTGCTCAAAGGATTACTTCTCGTTTCAAAAAACTGGTTGTTATCTATGCGTGCGCGGTTTTTGTCGTTGTACATACTGCTCTGCCGGATTTCTGCATTTTCTTTTTCCTGTTCCGGTGTGTTCTCCGCAAAATATTTTGGTCCTGCGGTAACCGGATCTGCATCCGTTCCTACAAGCATCGCTGATTTATCCGTATAATTTTTGGGTTTCATGACATACCTCCAACTTTTTTGTTAGTATGTCCGTTCTTTATCCTCTCCACTCTCGTAAGTAAAAGTTTGTAAAAACTTCCGTAACCGGTCTGTCTTCGGATTCTCGAAAAATTCTTTCTTAAATCTTCTTCTAATGGAATATCGTACTCTTTCTCAATTCGTCCGACATTGTTTCCAGATGACTTTTTACTGTTCTTGCAATGATTTCATCATCTTCCACGATAAAAATGCGATACATCGATTTAGTATCTGCCACGCAACCGCTGCTGTTCGCCTTCTTCTCCTGATACAGAAAAAGATAATCAGCACAGCAATAATCGCCAAATAACTTCCCATTGCCTGTCCTCCTGCGTTTCCATCATGAAATCTTAGTTCCTGCCTTTGAATACTTTAACGCTTCCTTGCAATATACAGACTGATTTACAATCCAAATCAGGCACACTACAAGAGAAGGTAAGAATCCTATGCCCAAAACAAGTGCACAGACGGCAAGCACAATGGATAGAATCGTACAAACCGTGTTTGTGGAGGCGTAAGCTTTAACCTCAAAATCATAATCATCCGGGTGGAGATGCGAAACTGACAGAAGATTTTCTATGCAGGATGAGGCAGAGCAAAAATTGACAGGGAGCAGACAAATGAGCTTGAATATGCCGATGAATCGCAGAAAGAGGAGAACTCAGACAGACAGCCGGTAAGAAATCCTGAGAGGGAGAAGCCGAAGTAGGAGGATAAAGATAAACGTTTCAGTGGTACATGGACTTTGGAACAATATAAAGGACAGTATAGATCCGCTATGTATGCAGCAGTGAAAGCCCACCGGGAACATCACCCAACGGGCTGCCGGATTTGACGGGGATGAAAAGGAACAGAAGACCAGGCTGTAAGGAAGCTCTGCGGGCGAAATTCAGCACTGGATGACGGAGAGATGCAGGAAGAGGAACTGCCAAAGAATGGAGGAGGGATCGAGATGGATGCGGAAGAGACGCCAGACGGCACAAGGACAGCCGGGACTGTCAGGCTGATTCAAAAGGCTGCAGCCTTTGCGGCCAGAGTTCATGCAGGGGCAGTGAGAAAGGGCGGAGTAATTCCCTACATCACACATCCTCTGGACGCGGCTCTGATCGTTTCATCTATTACAGAGGATGAAGAGCTGATTGCGGCAGCGATTCTGCACGATACTATGGAGGATGCAGGAGTCGCTTTTGAGGAACTGGAGAGGGAATTTGGCTCCCGTGTGGCCTGGCTGGTGGCAGGGGAGACAGAGGACAAAAGCCGCCCATGGAAAGAGAGAAAGCAGGCTACCATCGACTACCTGAAGCAGTCTGACACAGATGCGAGGATTCTGGCTTTGGGCGATAAGCTGAGCAATCTGCGGAGTACGGCCAGGGATTACCTTCTGATGGGAGATCAGGTGTTCGAGCGGTTTAACATGAAGGAAAAAAGGTGGCAGGGCTGGTATTACACCTCTCTGATTGAAGGATTCTGGGAGCTTAAGCAGTTCCCGGAATATCGGGAGTTTGTAAGACTGTGCCATATGGTATTCGGATAAGCACAGGCAGGTATATGAAGGAATACTTAAGAAGATGAACAAAGAACAGGAAACCTGAGGTGACAGCGGCTTCGGACATTCAGCCGCCGCATATTCCCGGAAGAATGTGGCCGGAGATATGCGGCGGTTTTTATTTTTGCGAATATTCTGGCAAAACATAGTCTGCAGAATCCGGTATGGCAGAGCATTTGGCTGGGGCATTGACAGGACAAAAAGAATACTTATATAATGTATAGCAATCAGGCACAGAGTTTTTTCAGCAGAAAAAGGAGAAGAGGTATGATTTTAAAAGATATTTGGCTTGACGTAAAGGCAGTGAAGGAGAGAGACCCGGCAGCCAGGAACTCGCTGGAGGTCCTTCT
>OGYI01000938.1_pt1 | contig 32433 bp, 25 predicted proteins | sample 1576521 | NCBI WGS metagenome assembly OGYI01 (sample SAMEA3541484, study PRJEB24748) | human gut metagenome | biome: human gut; feature: human-associated habitat; material: faeces | place: China | collected 2012
CGCGCATAAAGAAAGCCTCCCATTTCTCATGTCCAAGAAATGGGAGGCAGTTCATACCCGCGGCAGGGCTTTTTCTGTCCTCCTCCAAGTTGCGGTGAAATGGGGACTGAATAGGGGCCGGCGGGCGTAAAACAATCCCTATTCCACCGCAACTCATCCCGAGACAGTCATTGGGGACGTTCTTAAACGACTAGTCGTTGGGGGCAGTCTTGGAGCTTCTGCACGCCCTCCCGTTCGGTTTTTCGCTGGGTGGGTATACTTCCATCCGCAATACAGGCCGGAATAAGGAGGTATCCAAATGCCGGGCAACGGATTGATTCAAAAGGGAGACGCGCACGAGATGGCTCATGGGCGTCCTGTCCAGATAACCGAGCACACGACGGTAACCGAGCTGCAGCCCAGCCTGTCCGATGTCGTGTGCGCAAACAAAAAGCTGCAGATTGGCTTTATCGTTGCGCTCGTGGTACTGGCGCTGTTGTCGGGCTTTGTAGTTCGTCCGCATTTTGCCGATACCAAGACCTGGGACTCCACCATCGAGGTCATCGATCAAAAGAAGGGCAATGTTTTGGCGCTCACGACCTCGTGCGTCGCCCTATCTGCGGGTATCACTGCGCTGCCGGGCGATACGGGAACGCCAGTCGCCGAGCAGCTCGCGCAGCTTTCAGGCAACCTTGGTATCGTGCTTGCCGTGCTATACCTAGAGAAATATTTGTTTACGATTTTGTGGTCGGTTGGCCTGGGCATCCTGATCCCGTTTGCGCTGGTGCTCTTTGCGATCTCACTTGGCATTCACGGACGCTGGAGCACGAGCACAGTCATTCGCCGCGTGGCAACGCGTGTGCTGGTGGTCGCCATAATTGGCATGGTGTTGGTGCCCGCAAGCGTATGGGTGTCGCAGAAGGTCGATGAAACGTATCGCGTAAGTATTGAGCAAGCTCAGCAAAAGGCTGCGGATGCGGCAGATAGCGACAGCTCCAAAGCAAGCAAGAAAAAGACCGAGTCCACAGAGTCCAAGAATGTGCTTGAGCAGCTTGCCGACGGCGCCTCGGGTCTTGTCACGTCGGTGACCAGCGGCGCCAAGCAGATGACCGATGAGATTGTGCAACAGGTGACCGATCTGATCGAAGGCGTCATCGTGATGATCGTGACCTCGTGTGTTATCCCATTGCTGGTGCTCGCGGCGTTTCTGTGGCTGGGACACACGCTGTTGGGGATCGATATTTCCGGTCCAGCGAGCTATTTGACGGGCCGCTTTCTGAGTACTCCGTCCAAGCACACCAAAAAGGTGGGCAGTCCGAGTAACTAAAACAGCTGTATATACCGGGGCATACCGCCGAAGGGCGGCCGAGACACGTTCTCGGCCGCCCTTTTGTTTGTTGAGCACATGGTCGCTACGTTCGCGCCGGGCCCAAACGGTCGCCAATCATCCGCGAACGGTATTTGTTCAAAAAAGAACAAAGACAAACAAATTATTGTTGCAGTCTCTGTTCGAATGTGTTCAAATAAACATGAACAGTGAAGAACCGCACATTCAGATGCCCGGACCTGAACGCGATTCAACACTTCCAAACAGAAACTGCGCACCTGCGTATCTCTCAAGGAGGATGTCATGAGGGTTGTAATCGCTTCCGATGCCGACGGTATGTCGATGAAGGAGTCCATCAAGGAGATGCTCATCGCCGACGGTCACGAGGTCGTCGACTATTCCGAGACCCCTGCCGCGGACTTTGTCGATTCCGCCACCGCCGTTGCCAAGGACCTGCTGGAGCACAAGGACTCCCAGGGATTTGCATTCGATAAGTACGGCGTCGGCTCCTATATGGCCGCCGTCAAGATCAAGGGCATGGTCGTCGCCAACATTTCCGACGAGCGTTCCGCCTACATGACCCGCGAGCACAACGGCTCGCGTATGGTCACCATGGGCCCGGGCGTTGTGGGCACCGAGGTCGCCAAGAAGATCGCCCGCGAGTTCCTGCGCGCCCAGTACGCCGGCGGCCGTCACCAGATCCGTGTCGACATGCTCAACAAGATGGCCTAACGAGAGCCACCGAGAACTCGAACTTCTACCTCAACTTGTGAATTCAGACGAAAGGACGTTCTGATGAAGAAGACCATCGCAATCGGTTGCGACCATATCGTTACGGACGAGAAGATCTATCTGGCCGACCGCCTGGAGCAGGCTGGCTACAAGGTGCTTGACTGCGGCACCTACAGCCACACCCGTACGCACTATCCCATCTACGGTAAGGCCGTGGGCGAGGCTGTTGCCAGCGGCAAGGCCGACTTTGGCGTGGCCCTGTGCGGCACCGGCATCGGCATCACCAACGCCGTCAACAAGGTTCCCGGCGCCCGCTGCGCCCTGGTTCGCGACATGACCTCTGCCCTGTATGCCCGTCGCGAGCTCAACGCCAACATCGTGGGCTTTGGCGGCAAGATCACTGGCGAGTTCCTGATGGCCGACATCATGCTTGCCTTCCTGGAGGAGCCCTACGACAAGACCCCCGAGCACGATGCCCTGATTGCCAAGATCGATGCCTGCAATAAGGCCGACGCCGAGGCTCAGGCTGACCCGCACTTCTTTGACGAGTTCCTGGAGAAGTGGGACCGCGGCGAATACCACGACTAGTGGGGTTCCGGCGTTCTACCGAACGCCAGACCAGTCGACGCTGCGAAGCCATCTGGCGGGCGAGCTGCTCTGATAAAACTTTTGCTTGCTGAGCTTGTGTGCTTCGTTTTGGCGGTACCTGGCATTCTGCAGCTTTTTAATTGACGGCTCGCGTTTCTGTGAGGGGCGCGGGCCGGTTTTCTAAACAGGAGTCCAACATGATTCTGACCGTTACCATGAACCCGTCGATTGATACGCGCTATCAGCTCGATAAGCTGATCATCGACGATGTTAACCGCGTGATGCCCGAAAAGACCGCCGGCGGCAAGGGCCTCAACGTGAGCCGCGTGCTGCTGCAGCTGGGCGACGACGTGCTCGCGACTGGCCTGCTTGGCGGTCACATGGGTGCCTATATGGCCGAGCTTATGGATGCCGACGGCGTCAAGAACGACTTTGTGCCCATTGCCGGTGAGACGCGCATTTGCCTGAATATTCTGCACGAGGGTAATCAGACCGAGCTGCTGGAGAGCGGCCCGCAGATCGCCCCGGCCGAGCTCGAGGCCTTTACGGCCAAGTTCGCCGAGCTTGCAGCGAAGGCGGACGTTGTGACGCTTTCGGGCTCGCTGCCGCGTGGCGTCGATGCCGGCTACTATGCCGAGCTCGTCAAGATCGCCGAAGAGGCGGGCGCCAAGGTGCTGCTCGACACTTCGGGCGCATCGCTGGAGGCCGCGCTGGAGTCTGACGCTAAGCCTGAGCTCGTAAAGCCCAACCTGACCGAGATTAACGGCCTGCTGGGCACGTCCTTTACGACCGATGATGTCGATGCCCTGCGCGAGGCGCTTGCCGCCGATGGCCGCTTTGCCGGTATTCCTTGGGTTGTCGTTTCGATGGGCGCTGCCGGTTCGGTGGGCTTCCATGAGGGTCGCGCGTTCCGCGCCAAGACGCCCGCAATTGCGGCTGTGAACGCGACGGGTTCCGGCGACTCGACCATCGCCGGCTTTGCGCATGCCATTGCTGCTGGTGCCGACGACGTCACGGTGCTCAAGACCGCCAATACCTGCGGCAAGCTCAACGCCATGGATCCCAAGACCGGCCACTTGGTCATGGACCGCTGGGACGAGATCTACAACAGCGTTGAAGTAACTGAGCTTTAGAGTTACGGCGTTTTACCAAACGCCGTAACCGGCCGACGCTGCGCGGGCCGCATTTGGACAATCTGACGTTCAACTTCAAGGGCGCGACCAGAAGGTCAGCGCCCTTTCGTTTCACGTCACCTTGTCTCAAATGCGACCCGCTCGCTGCCGTTGCCAAAACATCGGCGTTGCCTTGCTTCGGGAATGCGGCAGATGGGGACGTTTCTTTTCTGCCGGCAGTTTGGAACACTCCTTGTTTTGGTGCAAATTAGCTACCCTTGCATCGGAAAACGGCGCCCGTCGGCGATGTTGCCGGCGGGCGCCGTGGTCGTGTTGGCGCTATCTGTTGCGGGCGTGCGTTCGAGCTCGCGTGCTACAGCGAGTCGATAAAGCGCTGCTGGGCGGCGCGTCCTGCCTCGTCCCATTTAAAGACGCCGGCGTTGTCGAGCACGTGGCCAAACACCACGCCCACCTCCTCGTGCAGGATATCGATGGCGTTGTCGGTCGTAAGTTCATCGGCGCGGCGAGCAAAGACGTCCTCGGCCCACGCGGCGTGGCTGCGGCAAAGGTCGTCGCCCTCGAGCGCGCCAGCAAGGTCGTAGCTGGCATCGGCCTTGGCTGCCAGCAGGTGCTCGCGGGCAGCGCCAAGCTCGGGAACCAAGCGCGGCGGCAAAATGGCCAGGCCCATGACCTCGATCAGGCCGATGTTCTCCTTCTTAATATGGTGGTACTCGGCATGCGGGTGGAAAACGCCCAGCGGGTGCTCGTCGGTCGTGATGTTGCAGCGAAGCGCCAGGTAGGCCTCGTAGATTTTGCCGCCGGCGTTGCCGCGGGAGTCGACGCGGCGGATGACGGGCGTCACGGTGTTGTGCGCCACGCCGTCGGCAGTGTGCGCGATGACGCCCACGGACTCATCGGTCCACTCGCGCCAGGCGAGGATAATCTTCTCGGCGGCATCGAGCAGCTGAGCGCGGTCATGCGAGCGCAGGCGCAGCACCGAGAGCGGCCACTGCAGCACAGTGCCGGTGACCTGGTCAAAACCGGGCATGCTAAACTGCGAGACCTCGGCGGCATGCATCATGGGGAACTCGTGCGCGCCGCCCTGGAAGTGGTCGTGCGACAGAATCGAACCGCCCACGATGGGCAGGTCGGCATTGGAGCCTATAAAGTAGTGCGGGAACAGGTCCACAAAATCGAGCAGGCACGTCAGGCCCTTGCGGTCAACGTGCATAGGGCGATGCTCGGAGCTCATGGCAATGCAGTGCTCGTTAAAGTACGCGTACGGGCTGTATTGGAAGCCCCAGCGCTCGCCGTCGAGCTTAATGGGGATAACGCGCAGATTCTGGCGGGCGGGATGGGCGCCGCCGTCGGCTGCAGCGGAGCGTCCGGGATAGCCTTCGTTTTCGATGCAGAGCTGGCAGGCGGGATACTTCTCGCCCGTGTTTTTGGCGGCGCCGGCCGCGGCAATATCGCGCGGGTCCTTTTCGGGCTTTGACAGGTTGATGGTAATCTCGAGGTCGCCCCAGTTGGTGGGGGTGCTCCATTTGATATTGCGCGCGATGGCGGCGCGGCGCACGTAGCCGGCGTCGCAGCACAGACCGTAGAACCAGTCGGTCGCGGCGCGGGGCTCGTTGACGCCCATGCGGCCGTTGAACTCCTCGTTTACAACCGAAGGCCTCGGCATGAGTGCGCCCATGATGCGCATGGCGATGCGGTCGCGGCCCGACGCCGTGTCCTCGGCAGCGCCGTTGGCAACGGCGGCCTCGGAAAGCACAGCAAGCGTGCCCTCTAGGTCGAAGTCGGGGAGTGTATCGGGGTGCAAGAGCGAAATCTTCTCGGTCTTGAGCGCCCAAGCCATGTCGAGTGCGGGGCCCGTGGCGCCGATGCACTCCAAAATGGTGTTGTATGCCCAGATGCGATCGTCCTGGCCGATCATCGATCGGTGGATAGCGTACTCGATCAGGTTCTGCGCGGCCTCGCGCACGTCAGTCATTACAGCCATGCCGCGTAAGCCCCCTTGTCAGAGATAGCGTAGTGGCGGGCAGAACCCTCGCCCAGCCAGCCGTTCATCTTGGCAATGAAGGTGTCGACCAGATCGAGCGGCACGAAGGCCTGGATGGTGCCACCAAAGCCGCCACCGTGGATACGAACGGCGCCGCGGCCGTCGAGCACGTGCTCGGCCAGCGCCAGGGCATACATGGAAGGCTGCTCGGAGCCCAGCTTGGCAACGACATTCTGCAGGTACATGGCAGAGCTGGCGCCGGACTCGCGCGTCAGGACCAGGAACTGATCGATGTCGCCGGCGTTCAGGGCCGCCCAGCGCTTATCGACCAGGCCATTCTCGTACCAGTAGTGAACGGCGCGCAGGCAGGCACGGTCGCCCAGTTTGGCGCGCAGCTCGGGGAGCTTGGCGTCAAAATCGGCAACATCGACCTCGCACAGGCGTGCCTTGCCAAACTCGGCGGCGACGTCTTGCATCTCGCGCGGAACGGCAGCGTAATCGTCGGTGGCGGCCACGTGGTCGGCACCAACCTTAACGAGCACGAGCGCATAGCCGTGATCCTCAAAGTTGAGTTCGAGCTTCTGGGTTTTAGGCTGAGCCTGGTCCTCAAAGTCCATGTAGGCAAGGCCGCCCAGGCACACAGCGGCCTGGTCCATCAGGCCGCAGGGCTTGCCGTAGTAGTTGTTCTCGGTGCGCTGGCTCATCTGGGCGAGCGTGACGGGCTCAATGGCGGGCGCGCCCCAAAGCGTCTCCATAGCGCGGCCGTATGCCGCCTCGACAGCAGCGGAGCTCGAAAGACCGCCACCCGAGGGGACGGAGCAGGTGAAGGCGAAGTCGAAGCCGTGGGGCTCAACGCCAAGGGCTGCAATCTCGTGCGCCATGCCGCGGACGAGGCTTGCGGACGTGCCCTTCTCGGACTCCTGAACATCCAGCGTGTCGAGCGTAATCTCAAACGTGGGGTAGCCCTCGTCGGCGACGCGGACCTTGTTGGAGTCGGTTGCCACGGCGATGCCGTCAACGGCGACATCGAGCGAGCCGGCGATAACGTGGCCGCCCTCGTGATCGGTGTGATTGCCGCTGATCTCGGAACGCCCGGGCGCGTGCACGTAGAGCACCTGGCGGTCGCCGATGGGGCCAAGCTCCTCCTCAAACAGCTTGGTGAGGGTGGCGAGTGTCTTTTCGTCGGGGGCGGTCATGGGAGTCCTTTCCTTGGCGCGCACGGGTGAGTTTTGCGTCGTTATGAGTACGTTAACAACTTGAAGCGGCATGAACCAGGTGTTCACGATACCGCACGTTACGGGCTATGTTAACGTACTCATAACACATCGCTTGTCACTTTTTGAGAATCTGGTAATCGGTAGAAATACAGCCGTGAACGGTACTGCCGTATGGACTTATAAAGCAGAAAAGATGCAGATAGAAAAAGTAGAGTACGTTAACATGCGTCCGACGATAGCGGGCCTCGGCGCGGGGCGTATTTCTGCCCGGGCAGGCATTCACGCTATTCAGATCTCGCAAGGGTGAAGGTGATCCTGTGGCAAGGCGCCCGTCCAACGATACAGGTACGCGTCCGGTCTCCATGGCCGACGTCGCTCGCGCTGCTGGCGTTTCGCAGCAGACGGTTTCGCGCGTTGCCAACGGCTTGCCTAACGTCAACGAGCAGACGCGCCAGCGCGTGCAGGCCGCGATGCAAGAGCTTGGCTTTCGTCCGAGCTATGCCGGTCGCTCGCTGCGCGACGGCCGTTACCATTCGGTCGGCCTGTGCGTCAACGATGTCACCAAGTTCGGCAACCTGACGATGATCGACGGCATCGCCAGCGCTGCTCGCGAGCATAATTGCGCCATTACGCTGGTCGAGATGTCCAAGACCGAGGAGTTTTCGCTTGCCGAGGCCACGCGTCGTATGGCCGCGCTGCCCGTGGACGGCATCATTATCGGCATGAGTCGCATGGCGCCCGATTTTGAGACGTTTGATCCACTGCCGGGCATTGGCACGGTCATCGTTACCATGTACGCGCATCCGCGCGTGACCACAGTTGACTCTGATCATTACGGCTGCTCGCTATTGCTTATGGATCACCTGTTTGAGCTGGGGCACGAGCAGATTCGCTATATTGGCGGCCCGTCGTTCTCAGTCGACGAGCAATTTCGTCGCGCCGGTTGGCAAGATGCACTCGAGCGTAAACACATCGAGCCGGCAGAGCCGCTCGAAGGCGACTGGTCTGCCAACAGCGGTTACGAAGCCGGCAGGTACCTGGCCGAGCACGACCGCACCATGACGGCGATCTATGCGGCAAACGATCAGATGGCAAATGGCGCGATTGCCGCGCTGCGTGATAGCGGTTTGCGCGTGCCCGAGGACGTGAGCGTGGTGGGCGTCGACGATTCGCTCGACGACTTTGTCGCGCACAACGAGCTCACGACCGTGCGATTCGATCTGCATCAGCGCGGACGCGAGGTGTTTGAGCATGCGGTTCCCGAGGCGGGTACGGTGGGCAAAACCGTTGCCATTCGTATTCCCGGCCAGCTCATCATTCGACATAGCACGGCGATACCGCGCTCATAGTTTGTGCTGGTAAACGGCGATTTATCGCATTTCAATAACAATCGGTAAGGATGCCGGCAGATAGCTGTTGGGATGCGGGCGAGTGCTATGATAGACGGGTTCATTTGTCTATCTAGGAGGCTTTGCCTGATGGAGATCACCAAGGATATCCGCTACATTGGCGTTGACGATCACGACATTGACCTGTTCGAGGGCCAGTACGATGTGTCCGAGAACGGTATGGCATACAACAGCTACGTTATCTTGGGCGAGAAGATCGCTGTCGCCGATTCGGTCGATGGCGGTTTTGTCGACGAGTGGCTCGGCAACCTCGAGGCCGTGCTCGACGGCCGCACGCCCGACTACCTGGTCATCCATCACATGGAGCCCGATCACTCCGCCGGCATCGCCGCCTTTATGGAGCGCTATCCCCAGGCACAGATTGTGGCCAGCATGGGCGCCTTCCGCATGATGGTCAACTACTTTGGCACCGATTATCCCGAGCGCAAGATGGTCGTCAAAGAGGGCGACGTGCTCGACCTGGGCGGCCACAGCCTGACGTTTGTCGGCGCCCCCAACGTTCACTGGCCCGAGGTGCTGTTCTCTTACGAGGCCACCGACAAGGTGCTCTTTAGTGCCGACGGCTTTGGCAAGTTTGGTGCCAATGACATCGAGGATCCGGAAGGGTGGGCCTGCGAGGCGCGCCGCTACTACTTTGGCATCGTCGGCAAGTTCGGCAAGTTCGTGCAGGCCGTGCTCAAGAAGGCCGCCGACCTGGACATCCAGATCATCTGCCCGCTCCACGGCCCCGTGCTGACCGAGAACCTGGGCTACTACCTCGACACCTACAACATCTGGTCGAGCTATCAGCCCGAGGACGAGGGCATCACCATTGCCTACGCGAGCGTCTATGGCCACCTGAAGGCCGCCGTCGAGGAGCTCGCCGCAGCGCTCGAGGCTCGCGGCCAGAAGGTCTCCGTCTTTGACCTGGCTCGCGACGACATGGCCGAGGCCGTTGAGGACGCGTTCCGCTATGACCGTCTGGTGCTCGCTTCCATCACCTATCAGGGCGAGATCTTCCCGTTTATGAGCACCTTTATCCATACGCTCGCCGAGCATGCCTACCAGAACCGTACCGTGGCGCTCGTTGAGGCCGGCTCTTGGGCACCTGCCGCCGCTAAGGTTATGACCAAGGAGCTCGAGGGCATGAAGGACATCACCCTGACGGAGAACAAGGTGACTGTCCTGGGTTCGCTCAACGACGCCTCGCGCGCTCAGATCGAGGCCCTCGCTGACGAGCTCTCCAAGTAGCGATACGCTCACTTTTAACGCTCAAACCACCACAAAGGGGACAGGCACCTTTGTGGTGGTTTTTGTTTAAGCGCCGGCGATGACGAGATTTGGGCGGGCGTTGTCGACGATCTCGGCGATTGAGGTGGCGACGGCATGATCGGGGTCACGGTCCATCACGATGGTGCCGACGTCGGCAAGCTCAGCAAAACGGTACATGCCGCGTCCGTAAACCTTGCTGGCGTCCATGAGGGCGACGCTTTGATGGGCTGCGGCGATCATGGCCGTTTTGGTCTCGGCCATCTGGGGAAAGTCGGTCGTAAAGCCGCAACGGGGGACAAAAGCGCCGGGGCACATGACGGCCAGATCGGCATGGATTATTTGGAGCGCCTGCATGGTGAGCGGACCGTACAAATAACGATGACCTTTGCGCAGTGCTCCGCCCAGCATGACGACATCGACCGAGGGCATGCTCTCGTCGATATAATCGGCGATGGTGATGTCGGCCGTGATGACGGTGATGCCGTCGCGCTGGTCGAGCAGGCGGACAAATTCGAGCGCGGTGGTGCCCGAGTCGACGAGCAGGGTGTCACCGTCGCTGACGAGTTCGATGGCGCTTTGCGCGATGGCCTGCTTGGCGGCGACATTGACGTTGATACGGCGATCCTGGGTGGATACGGTCAGTCGCTTCTGGAGCGACACGGCGCCGCCGTGCGTGCGGCGCAACTTGCCGGACTCGGCTAGCGCGTCCAGGTCGGCGCGGGCGGTGACGGAGGATACGCCAAAGGTCTGGGCGATTTCTGCCACCTGCACAGAGGCGTTATGTTCGAGCATCTCCATGATGGCGGAACGACGCTCGTCGGCGAAAGCTCGGGTTGTTGCGTGGGCCATATCTGCTCCATTCTCGGCTAAATTTGTAGGAATTGTGTTGAGTCTATTTTCGTTCATTTTCTTTTTGAGTAAGAAAACACCTTTCGATTACTTACTTTTTCTATAAAAGAAAGATGATCAAGGCTCAAAACTCAATTTCGAACACGCACGCTCGGGTTCGACCCCTTCCGTTTGCTTTTCAAAAATGAAGGTTGGACCTCGCGCGATGACAATATCTCGCACATGCATACCCGCTGAATTTCATACAATGAACGCAGCAAAACGCAAGGTAAAACGCCTTGCGGACACGTACGCCCGATGTCCAGATGCGGGCGATGGAGAGGAGCAAACGCTCATGGCACTTGTTACCACCGAAAAGATGCTCAAGGACGCCCAGGCCGGCCACTACGCCGTTGGCGCGTTCAACGTCGAGAACCTCGAGTTCGTTATGGCCGTTCTGGCTGCTGCCGAGGAGACCAAGTCCCCCGTCATCATGCAGACCACCCCGGGCACCATCAAGACCGCTGGCCTGGATTACTTCTACGGCATGGTCAAGGCCGCTGCCGAGCGCGCTTCCGTGCCCGTCGCCCTGCACCTCGATCACGGCGATGGCTATGACCGCTGCATGCAGGCTTTCCGCACGGGCTACACCTCCGTTATGATCGACGGTTCGCACGAGTCTTTCGAGGACAACATCGCTCTGACCAAGTCCGTCGCCGATGCTGGCCGCGCCATGGGCGTGCCCGTCGAGGCTGAGCTCGGTAAGGTTGGCGGCAAGGAGGACGACGGTCCCGCGGTTGAGGGCGAGAGCCCCTACACCGATCCGGCCGAGGCCAAGGAGTTCGTCGAGCGCACTGGATGCACCTCGCTGGCCATTGGCGTTGGCACCAGCCACGGCGTGTATACGAGCGATCCTCACATCGAGCAGTCCGTGGTCAAGGCCATCCGCGACGCCGTCGACGTACCGCTGGTTCTGCACGGCACCTCTGGTGTGCCCGATGAGCAGGTTGCCGAGGCTGTGAAGAACGGTATCTGCAAGGTCAACTACGCCACCGAGCTGCGTCAGGCCTACACCAAGGGCTTCATGGCCTACATGGCCGAGAACCCCGCCTGCTTCGATCCCAAGAAGCCGGCCAAGGAGGGCATGCGTGAGATCACCGAACTGGTTAAGATCCGTATGACCAACCTCAACTCTGTGGGCAAAGCAGAGTAACAGCAAGGGTACTCCGACTCAAAATAGATCCCGGGGAGGGATGAGGGCTTAGTTCCCCAATCGTCCTCGGGCATGCAAAAAGCCTCGCTGCGCACTTCGTGCGGCGAGGCTTTTTGCCCCCTGCGGAAAGATTGGAGAACTAAGCCCTCGTCCCTCCCAGGTTGACCTACTCGAGGTCGTCGCCCTTGTGGCGTTAGGTCTGAAAATAATAAGAAGCCTTCGCGCTGCGGAATGATTTTGGAAACTAAGTACGGGGACCCGCCCAAACCGTCCTGCTCAATCGCCCTTGTGGTGTTGGGGCTGAAAGGGTGGGACGCGTGGGTTATTTGGTTGTTAGGGTTAGTAGGTCGTTGGGGGTTTTGAGGTTGTAGGTGGCGTTTGGGATATCTTGGTGTGATCCCCATGCTGCTCGGGCAAAACTGACCCCTGCTGAAGTTGCGCATTGTTCGTCGTAGACGGTGTCGCCAACGTAGACGACGTTGCCAGGATTCGCGCCCGCACGTCGGAGATATTCGAGCATGGGTGCGGGTGCGGGTTTATGTTCGGTTGTGTCTTCGACAAGGATGATGTGCTCAAAATACTTATCGAAACCAAGGGGTGCAATTTCTTTTGCGTATTCGTCGCGCGCACGTGAGGAGACGATGCCAAGTTTGCAGCCGCTATCGGCGAGTGTTGCGATGACTTCAAGCAAACCTGGAAACACGCTGATGGTGCTTTTAAAGCTGGCGGCAACTTGGCACCAGCGATCCAACGTTGCCTGCGAGTAGATCCCAAGTTTCTCAAGGGCATCCTTGCCGGGTATGCCGAGGGCAAAGTCAAGCTCGTGTCGGGGAAGCGTTTTGCTGGTCTCTTCTTGGACAATCTGGACAAGCGATGACAGAACGCTTTCTTCTGTATCTGCCAATGTCCCATCAACGTCAAATACGATATGGTCAAAGTGCTTCATATGATTGCTCCTCTCTGTTGTTTGCCTGCAAGTTTGATGCAGTGACAGAAGAAGGGCTAGCGGGATTTCTGTCTGGTGCTATCGAGATTCTGCCTCGCTGCTCGATAGCTCGAAGGAGTGCACCCCATTTGTTCTTTAAATACCTGGCCAAGATGGCTTGCTGTTATAAATCCGCATTGGCGCGCGACTGTCTGTACCGTTCGCGTGGTGTGTGCCAAAAGTTCGCAAGCACGGTTTATGCGGTATGCGCGTAGATATGCCGCCGGGGTCGTTCCTGCACAAGTTTCGATAATGCGGTAACACTCTCTTTCGCTTACGCCGGCTGCAGATGCCATCTGGGGCACATCTATAGCGGCTGCATAGTTTGCGCGGATAAAGTCCAGGATTGCCTTGAACTGTACGTCGCGGCTGGTCATCCAAGAGGCGCCGTCGGAAGAAAAGAGCGGTTCGGTCTTGGCGTTAATCTGAATCCAGAGCTCTGACAAACTATTTCGAAGCGCCATCTCGTTCTGCGGCTGTTGAAGGTCGTGGCTAAAGGAGCTCTTCAGCAAATCGATAAAGGGCATATCGTCGGGATTGGTGGGCGACCATTTGAGCACATCGACGCCTCGACATTGAAGCAATGGGTTGATGTAGCGCTTTTGGAGACGTCCCGCGGGGTCGCCGAGCATCGACGGCTGAAAGATATGCAGCATTTGAATGGCTGGCGCCGAATTGGGTGATTGCAGCGTGCTGTGCAAAACGCCGCCGTTGATAAAGCCGGCGGACCCTTCCTCAAAGCGTACGTGCTCATGAGCCGCGTGCGTTCGATAGTCAATCGCTCCCTGCTCCATGTAGAAAAGCTCAACTTCGGAATGCCAGTGCCAGGGGACGGAATTGCCCGGATAGCGAGCGAATTCTGCGCGTTCGGCAATATAGGGCCAGTCTTCGGCGGTCTCGGGAAACGCTTCCTCGCGTCCTCCGCGGTGCAATTCTATGTGATCCATGTTTCGCATGACATCAGTATAAAGCGCGATGGGCTTAGATTGCTCTTGCCTGTTCGGGGAACGCCTTGTCTAGGGATGCTTGGAGCTTTTCGAAGGATGCTCGCAGGTTGAGGCTCTGATCGGCTGAGCGCTTTTGCTGTGAGGTTGGGGAGTCGAGGAGGCCGTTTCTCTGTGTCGGGGGGAAGGAGAAAAGGTTTGCATGTGTTAGGGATGGCTGCTGTGCTGCGTCATTGGAAGAATGCATGCTTATGCGGCCTCCTCGATGTCCACCAAAAGGTTGCGCACGGGGTGTGCTGCTAGGTCCCGTGCGTTGGCTGTATTATGACGCGGCTGCCGCAAAGAAGCGCTAAAGAAAGGCTTAACCTGGTTTGGTGTTACGATGAAACTGCAGGTCAGAGGTATCGAGTAACACTCTTGAAAGGTTTTGAGCTTAAGGGCTTTCTAAGGTTTGTGACGTGGATGTGGCGCGGACGTGCGGAGCGTGTGAATGCTCGCTGTTAGCGCTGCGACTCTGCGGCGCGCACCTGCTCGATGACCCTTTCCATCGTGGCGTCGATGCGGTCTTTTTTGAGCTCGCATTCCCAGATGGTTATGGGCGTCCAGCCCATTTGAGTGAGTGCAGCCACGGCAGCGCGGTCGCGCTCGACGTTGCGACGGAACTTTGCCTCCCAAAACTCAACATTGCGCTTTGGCTGGCTCGGATTGCACTTAGGGCAGCGATGCCAAAAGCAACCATTGACAAAGATGGCGATCTTGCGGCCGGGGAAGGCGATGTCGGGCTTGCCGGGAACCTTCCATTCCAAGCGATAGCCCGTAAGGCCCGCGGCGCGCAGGCGCTGGCGAACGAGCAGCTCGGGCTTGGTGTTGGCGCGCTTGTTGCCCTTCATGGACTTTTTGATGGCGGCGCGACGGCGCACCAGTTCACGCTCGTCGGCGGAAAGGTCCGAGGTATCGATGCCGTCGAGCAGACCTGGCTTGGGGCGTTTTTTGCTACGGCGCTTAGGTGCGCGCTTTGGTTTGGCGGCGGGGTGTTCGGTCGTGGCGGCCTCGGCGTCGTTGGCAGCGCCATTGGCCTCAAGCCGGTCTTCCTTCAACTCAATCAGAGCATCGATAAGCCCTTTGTCGGCGGGCATCCATTCCACCGTGGCAAGCGAGGTGCGCGGAATCCAGCGGATATCGAGCTGGCGGTCGTGCTTCTGGGGCTCATCGGATTCATCGGCGAGCGAGCAGTAGTAGCACTCCATGGAGAGATGGAAATCGGGGTAGTCGTACTCAACGGTGTAGAAGTCACGCAGGTTGGTGACCTTCACCTGCAGCTCTTCCATGAGCTCGCGGCGCACGGCGTCTTCGGGCGTCTCGCCGCGCATGAGCTTGCCGCCTGGGAATTCCCAAAGTCCCTGCATGTCGCCGTAGCCGCGCTGCACGGCAAGCAGCTCGTCGGATCCTTCCTTGCGAATGATCCCAGCGGCAACATGAACAGTTTTCAACAGGAGTCCTCTCTCAACATCAACAAGTGACAGGCTAGCTACCCGTACCTTACACAACGGTAAGGCAAGCGTAAGCCATATCGATGGTAGCCGACTCGTCTTCTTGCGACTATAGATGCCGTAGACTAATCGCAAGAAAGGACTCGGTATGCAAACCACGCACATGGCGACCCCGGTACTGGAGGTCGCGCATCTCGAAAAGGTATATGGAGCGCTGGGCAACGTGACCCGCGCGCTCAACGACGTCAGCTTTACCGTCAACCGCGGCGAATTCGTTGGCATCATGGGCGCCTCGGGCTCGGGCAAGTCGACGTTGCTCAACTGCGTCTCGACCATCGATAGCGCCACAAGTGGCACGATCCGCATCAACGGCCAGGACGTGACGCGCATGAAGCAGGCCAAGCTTTCGCAGTTTCGCCGCGAGGAGCTCGGCTTTATCTTCCAGGATTCCAACCTGCTCGATACGCTCACGGCACGCGAGAACATAGCCCTGCCGCTCACCATCGCCCGTGTGAATTCGGCCGAAATCTCGACCCGCGTGCAGGACGTGGCCGCGCGTCTGTCCATCAGTCAGGTGCTCGACAAGTATCCCTACCAGATGTCCGGCGGTCAGCAGCAGCGCGTTGCCGCGGCTCGCGCGCTCGTCACCGACCCCACTATGATTATGGCCGACGAGCCCACCGGCGCCCTCGATTCCAAGAGCGCCCGTTTGCTGCTCGAGAGCCTGGAGGCTCTTAACCGCCGTCTACGCGCCACCGTGCTCATGGTCACGCACGACAGCTTTGCCGCCAGCTACACGAGCCGTGTGCTGTTTATTCGCGACGGCAAGATCTTCACCGAGCTGCGCCGCGGCGACACCGATCGCCGAGAGTTCTTCGACCGCATTATGGAGGTCGTTGCCATGATGGGCGGTGAGGGCTCCGATGCTCTGTAAACTCGCTTGGGGTAACGTCCGCCGCGCCGGCCGCGACTACCTCGTCTACCTTTTGACGCTCACCCTGGGTGTCACGGTCTTCTATGCCTTCAATACCGTCTCGATGCAGGTCGACATTGCCGGAATCGATGAAGAGGGCTTGGCGCAGGTTATGGGCAGCATGCTCGGCGACCTGACGTACTTTTTGGCCGGTGTCATGGCCTTTTTGATGGTGTATGCCAATAACTTCATCATGAAACGCCGCAAGAAGGAGTTTGGCCTGTATCAGGTGCTCGGCATGGGGCGCGGACGCGTCGCCACGATCATGGCGCTCGAGACGGTGATTGTCTCGGTCGTGGCCTTTGTCGCCGGCATTGTGCTGGGTGTGGGACTCTCCCAGCTCATGACGTTCTTTACGGCCTCGCTTTTTAAGACACAGATCGCCAATTTCCACTTCTTTTTCTCGGTGCATGCGTTCAATCTGACCCTTGCCTGCATGCTCGTAATGTTTGTGCTTACGCTACTGCTGAACCTTCGCGCCGTGCGTCGTACCAAACTCATCGAGCTTATGGGTGCCGAGCGTCGCAACGAGAGCATCAAGACGCGCAACCCCTGGATTGCGATTGCCATCTTTGCCGTGGGCGTGGTGCTTGTGGGTGTGGCCTATTACCGTCTGCTACGTGATGGGTTCCCGCTAACCGCGACGGACAGCAAGCTGCAAGAGGCCATGAACCAGTTTGGCATTACGACCGCTATGGTTACCGTGGGCACCTTTGCCCTGTTCTGGGGACTCTCGGGCATGCTCATCAAGCTGCTGCAGAGCCTGCGCGGCGTGTATTGGCGCGGCCTCAACATGTTTACCGTGCGCCAGCTTGCGGCCAAGGTCAACACGGTGTGCTTTTCGATGGGCGTCATCGCGATGCTCCTGTTTTTGGCCATCACCTCGGTGACGTGCGGTATGTCGATTGCCAATGTGATGAACGAAAACCTGGAGCGCTATAACCCTGTTGACGTGTCACAGACGTATGTCTATTACACGCCCGATACGCTCGACTACTACAAAGAGTACGTCAATCCGTCTGATGAAGCCGATCGCATGGTGCCGGCCGATACAACGGTCGATTTGTACCCCGCATGGCACGGCAGGGACAGTTCGGCGGACAACAACGACGAGACCGGCAAGAAGGTCGATATCGCCGATGTTGCCGGTGAGCATGTGCAGATCGATTCGTATCTGAGTTACCCGTTTGGCAGCTCGAATCCTTCGGTGACCCCAAGTGAGATGTGCAAGATCATGGGCGAAAAGCTTCCCAAGGCGTTCGGGGGTAGCAATGCCGATACGATGGGTCTGTTTGTGACGCCGGCGAGCCAGTACAACAAACTGCGTCAGATGATGGGTGAGGAGCCGGTGCACATCGGTCACGACCAGTATCTGCTCACGTGTGATATGGGCGGCGAGCTGGTCGACCTGTACACCAAGTATATGGCTGGTGGCCATGCCCTTACCTTGGGCGGGCATACGCTCAAGCCCGCAACCGATAAGTCGGACGAAGATACGGCGGCCATCGCCAACTCGGCGATGGGCAGTAATCCGGGTACCGTCGTCGTTGCCGACGAGCTGTTGTCCCAACTTAATCTGCAGCCGTATTCCAGTAGCCTGCTCGTTAACTACAAACAGGGGATGGATACGACCGAGGCAGACGAGAGCATTAAATACACTCTGCTCGACGATCTGCTCGTTGACGGCAAGAAGCCGGGGTCGTGGGGAACCTTCATCATACGCTCCGAGATGTACACGCAAGCAGCGCAAATGAACGGTCTTATTAGCTACCTAGCCATCTACATCGGCTTTGTATTGGTCGTTGCATGCGCGGCGATTCTGTCGATCCAGCAACTCTCCAACGTGGCCGATGGCAGCCGCAGCTATCGTGTGCTGGCACAGATCGGCTGCGACGACCGCCAGATTCGCCATTCGGTGATGGCGCAGCAAGCGGTATTCTTCCTGTTCCCGCTGGCAGTGGGCCTAGCGCACTCCTTTGTGGCACTTAAGGTGATCATCGAGCTGGTGAGCATATTCGGAAATATAAGCATCGGCGGCACCGTGGGCCTCACCTGTGCGATCTTCCTGGCAGCCTATGGTGGCTACTTCCTGGTGACGTACCTCATGAGCGCCGGCATGGTACAAGCTGCCATCGCCACCCGCTACAGCGAGTAACAAGCGGGCAAAACCGTCGCAAAACCAACGCGAACAGCCGCCGCGAACGGGGTCCGGACCCTTTTCGCGGCGGTTTTTTGTCTATCGGATGCCTCTCAGATGCAAGTGAGTAGACTTTTTTGGACTTGTCGAGCACACCGCGCCAAACGCTCAATAAAACCGCAGGTCAGGGCGGTGGTGTTTTGGGGCGTGCTCGGCATCCCGCCAAAAGCCTACTCACTTGGTTTTACTGCTAGAAAACCGCCGCGAGGGAAAGTAGCTCCCTCGCGGCGGTTTTGGCATTTGCCCAGATAAAACCTGCCAAAATAAACCTGTCCCTTTTTGGTAGGTTATCGTTTCCAAAAGTGGAGGATGAGCGTCGTGCGGTTTTGCTGCTCAGTTTTGACCAGGATGTTGTGGATATGGGTCTTGACGGTGCCCACGGCAAGGAAGAGCTCGTCAGCGATCTCTTGGTTCGATTTGCCCAACACAACCAGACGCATGACTTCGGTTTCGCGGTTGGAGAGCTTGTAGGCGTTGCGATAGAAGGGCATCTGCTCTTCGATGTGTCGATCAAGATCGCTGACGTTCTTTTCCTCGGGCGCCTCCTGCATGCGAATCGAAAGCACGTGATAGGCATAGATGATCAGCAGAATCGCAAAGTAGCACGCAAAGATGTTCTCGCTAAAGTTGCGCTCGGACAGGTACAGCTGCAGCCAAGAGGGTGCCAGGCTCATGGGAACAACAAGGATGTTGTAGAAATCCTCGGCAACGATGCACCCGACCAGAATGGCGCCGATAATGAGGTGCTTTCGTTGATTGTTGACGCGCGCCTTAAGCTCGACCTGCGTGCTTTTATGCGCCGTCCAAAAGATATACAGTCCCACAAATACAAGGAATACCTGACGCATCGTGTAGTAGAGCCATTGATGCATGGGGCCGTAGGGGACAGCGACAATGACCAGCAGCTCGCTCAGGAAGAACGTTGCGACGGGAATAACAAACTGCTTTTTTGAATGTTTGTCGAGCAAGTCCATGGCAATGAGCCAGATAAAAGCTTGTGAAGCGGTCGCCACAAGGGTCCGCAACACAGGCATGGTAATTGAGTAATAGTCGCTGGCTGGAAAACTCTGGTTTTGCAACGTGTATTCAAAAAAGAAGATCTCGGTCATCTCGATGGCATAGCAAATAAAAACGCCGCTGCCATAGATAAAGAAGCGTCGACGAGACGAGGCATAGGCGGCAAGCGAAAGCACTGCCGTCACAATACAGATCACGAGTATCGCTAGGGTATAGAAGAACATCAGGGTGTTCATCTGCCACCGTCCCATCTCATTTCATCTATGGCCGAGCCCTGTATACCTTGTGGGATATAGACGTCTCAACCCTTCGTTCCATTGCGGATTAGGCGCCGAGATACAGCATAGCCGTATACCGTTCGCGGTTCTAGATAGTAAACCCCCTGCAAGCTGGCTACCTGCGGGTTTATATTGGTTTAGAGGGGGTGTAACTCCGTGAACGGTCTTTAATCCCGAATAAACTAGGTAAAAATTGCATACGGGTGAATGATGGTCTTGTCAACACGAGGCGTGATGTTCGAGCGCCTCATAGCAATAGTCGGCACGACCGGCGGAAAGGAATCGACATGGCGCTGCCTAAGGATTTCATCGACACCAACGACTTCACCAAAGAGCAGATCCTGGCTATCGAGGATCTTGGCCTGGCAATGAAGAAGGCCATCAAGGTTGACGGTTATTATCCGCACCTGCTCCGCAACCAGAGCCTTGGCATGATCTTCCAGCAGGTTTCCACCCGCACCCGTCTTTCCTTCGAGACCGCTATGACCGACCTCGGCGGCCATGCTCAGTTCTATGGCCCTGGCACCATCCAGCTCGGCGGTCACGAGTCCCTGGGCGACACCGCTCGCGTTATGGGCTCGCTGCTCGACATCATGATGGCTCGCGTTGACCGTCACAAGGACGTCGTCGGCCTCGCCGAGGGCTCCGCTGTGCCCGTCATCAATGGCATGTCCGAGTTCAACCATCCCACGCAGGAGATGGGCGACCTCATGACCATGCTCGAGAACCTCCCCGAGGGCAAGAAGATCGAGGACTGCACCCTGGCCTTCATCGGCGACGCCACCCAGGTCTGCGTCTCCCTCATGTTCATCGCCTCCAAGGTCGGCATGAAGTTTGTCCAGTTTGGACCCAAGGGCCACCAGATCCCCGACGGCGGCCTGCACGTTGGCACCGTTGAGGAGCGCGCCGAGTTCGGCAAGCAGATGATGGCCATCGCCGAGGAGAACTGCAAGGTCTCCGGCGGCTCCGTCGTCATCTCCGACGACATCGAGTGCATCAAGGGCGCCGACTTCATCTACACCGACGTGTGGTATGGCCTGTACGACGAGGAGGTCTCGGGCGAGAACTACATGGACGTGTTCTACCCCAAGTATCAGGTCACCATGGACATGATGAACTTCGCCGGCCCCAACTCCAAGTTCATGCACTGCCTGCCGGCCACTCGCAACGAGGAAGTCGTCGACGAGGTTATGGACGATCCCGAGCGCTCCCTGTGCTGGGTCGAGGCCGAGAACCGCAAGCACTCCATCCGTGCTCTCCTCGCTGCCCTGGGCAAGCGCACCCCGCTCAACGACGAGGGTGTCGAGTACTCCGCCAAGGCCGAGCTTCACGCCGCTCTCGAGGCTCTCGAGCAGCTCTAAGCCTTAAGCCTGCTAAACGCACGTTTGCGGGCGGCGGATGCTCGTCTCCTGTCGCCCGCTCACCGAGGCTCAGGCAATTGCCTTAGTACCTTGGGCCTCGGATCTGTCCAAGACTGAGCGAAGGAGCTCATCATGAGCGACGGAAAGAAAAAGCTTTCCTTTTTGACGGTCATTTCGACCATCATCTGCGTCGTCTTCGTTTGCGAGGCCGCCGCTCCTGCTGCTGCCATTGGCAACCAGCAGTTCTTCTGGTGGATCTTCCTGATCCTGACCTTCCTGCTTCCTTATGGCATGGTTGTTGCCGAGCTCGGCACCACCTATGACGGCGAGGGCGGCATTTACGACTGGGTACGCGATGGCCTGGGCGACAAATGGGGCGCCCGCATCTCGTATTACTACTGGGTCAACTACCCGCTGTGGATTGCCTCGCTGGCTACCATGTTCCCCGACATTTTGGGCATGGTCTTTGGCGTTGAGTTCAACTTGATCGCCAAGATGGGTATCGATCTTGCCTTTGTGTGGATCGTCTACCTCATGGGCCGCTCCAAGGCGGCCGACTCCGAGTGGGTCCTTAACGGTGGCGCCATCATCAAGGTCGCCGTCGCCGTTATCGTTGGCGCTTTGGGCATTTGGTATGCCATGGAGAACGGTTTTGCGAACGACATGTCCGCTGCCACCTTCCTGCCCGAGCTCACCAACACCAACGCTCTCGGTTACCTGTCGATCATCATCTTTAACTTCATGGGCTTCGAGGTCATCTGCACCATGACCGATGACATGGCCGATCCCGCTCGCGATATTCCCAAGGCTATCATCGTCGGTGGCCTGTCCATCGCCGTGATCTACCTGTTCGCTGGCTTTGGCATCGGCGCTGCTGTGCCGGCCGATTCCATCGACCCCGACTACGGCATGATTTATGCAGTCCAGACCATGGTGGGCGACTCCATGATCTTTAAGGTCATCTGCATTGCCTTCCTGATCACCCTGTTCGCCAACATGGCTGCTTGGTCCTTCGGCGTTAACTCCGTTGCTCGCTACGCTGCCGAGCACGGCAACATGCCCAAGGTCTTCGCCTCGATGATCTCTGATGACGACATGCCCAACGGTGCCAACCTGGTCAACGCCGTCGTTGCCTCCCTGGTGCTGTGCCTGCAGCTCGTTCCCATCGATGCCATCTCCAACGGCGTCTTCTGGATGCTCTTCGGCACCTCCGTCGTCTTCCTGCTGCTGACCTACATCCCGATGTTCCCGGCGTTCCTCAACCTTCGCAAGAACGACCCCGACCGCGAGCGCATCTTCACGTTCCCGTTTAAGGGTGCCATGATGAAGGTCATGCTGGCCATCCCTTGCATCGAGCTGATCCTGGCCATCGTTGCAACGCTGGTGCCGTTCTCTGCCGCTGAAATTGGCGACAAGCTCCCGATGATCGTTATCTTCATCGTGCTTCTGCTCATCGGCGAGGTTGTCCGCGTCGTCAGCGCTAAGGGCCGCGAGACCGAGTACAAGGGCCTCACTCCCGAGCTGGCAGCTCAGCGTCTCGCTGAGGAGGCCGCCGAGGCCGAGGAGAACTAGAGCACCCGGTTCTGGGGCTCCAACCCTCCTCGCGTACCAACGTGCGCTTCGTCGGGCTTGTCGCTCCCGACTCCAGGCACTCTAGCCTCTTCGAGGGCGTGCCCAAAGCGACAAATTTGCTCACTATTTCCTGGGGCGGGTGCGAGCGATAGCTCCGGTAACCACCGCCCGCCCCAACCTCTCTCTCGTATCCTTCGTGCGTTTGTCTCCACGCACTTGGTTACGTTGCCGCTCGTCGGTGCGGCTCCGTGAAAACCGGCACCGGGCGCCCCGACCTTTGCCGGGGGACGGGCGCCCACTATCTCTTGGTTTTAGGCTGCGGGTAATCCGCCCGCGGCAAACGATCGTTCGATTTGGAGGAAATCTTATGCGTACGATCACCGAGTCCGAGTCCACCCCCAAGGCCGACGGCTTCTTTATGCCCGCCGAGTTCGCCCCGCAGGATCGCGTGTGGATGGGCTGGCCCCACCGCACCGACACCTGGGCCCACGGCGCCAAGCCGGCTCAGAAGCAGTATGCCGCCATCGCCCGCGCCATCTCCGAGTTCACCCCGGTCTATATGTGCGCCAACCAGGTCGACTATGCCAACTGCAAGGCCGTCTTCGAGAACGACGAGAACGTCACCGTTATCGAGATGACCACCGACGACGCCTGGTTCCGCGACACCGCCGCCACCTACGTCATCAACGGCAAGGGCGAGAAGCGCGCCAACCACTGGCACTTCAACGCCTACGGCGGCCTCGTCGACGGCCTGTACTTTCCGTGGGACAAGGACGAGCAGATCGCCCTCAAGATGGCTGAGCTCTCCGGCTGCCGTCGCTATCGTCCCGACGACATGATCCTCGAGGGCGGCTCCATCACCGTCGACGGCGAGGGCACCCTTGTCGTGACCGACCAGTGCCTGCTTTCCCCGGGCCGCACCTGCTCTGCGGTTCTGGAGGAGGAAGAGGATCCCGAGTCCATCTGGCCCAAGTTCCACAAGAAGTTTGAGCCTTGGAGCGAGGAGCTTCGCGCCTACATGGACGAGCACCTCAAGGATTACCTGGGTGTCGAGAAGGTCATCTGGGTCAAGGAGGGCATCGACCCCGAGGAGACCAACGGTCATATCGACGACGTTGCCACGTTCATCGCTCCGGGCGTCATGGCCTGCATCTGGACCGACGATCCCGAGTATCCGTTCTACGAGCAGTGCCACGCTGCCTACGAGACCCTCTCCAACGCCGTTGACGCCAAGGGCCGCAAGATGAAGGTCTACAAGCTCTGCATGCCCGTGAACCCGCTGTTCATGGACCAGGCCTCCTGCGACACCATCGACGCCGACGAGAACGCCGAGCCGCGCGTCCCCGGCGAGCCGCTGATCGCGTCCTACATGAACTACCTGGTCACCAACCACGGCGTCATCGTCCCGCAGTACGGCGACGAGAACGACCAGCTGGCCGTCGACACGCTCCAGAAGATCTATGACGAGGTCTGGGGCGAGGGCGTCTACAAGTGCGTCGGCGTCCAGTCCGAGCAGGTCGTCTTCGGCGGCGGCAACATCCACTGCATTACGCAGCAGGAGCCGTCCGCGTAATTGTCTGGCTTCCCGAGGCACGGCACCTTGCCCTTCAATCGTCGGGCATGACCCTTAAGGTCTATGCCCTCCTCTTTCAGGGCAATCTGCCGCACCTCGGAAACCCAGCCGATCAATCGGACAGTCGATGAATCGCACCGTGACCATCTCGGGGCATTGATGGTCGGTTTATTCGATGTCTTGGTCGGCTGGGTTTTTCTTTGGGCACTCCGTTGCCTCCACTTCGGAGTGCCCGCCTCTTTGATTGAGTACGCGTCTGATCTGGGATTTATTGCGGGTTAGGCCAATTGTTCGCTTGAATATCCCAGGTCAGACGCGTCTTCAATTGCCAAAAGATTCCGGTCGCAATCGCGGCCGTTTTGATCGGAGTATCTATGTACCAGCGTATCGTTATCTACACGCGCCTGTTCCGCGAGCGTTGGTCCAACAATTGCATCCTCTCTTCTCTTTGGGATGGCACCTGCACCGGTGACGCGGCCTGCAACCCTACCTTGGGCTGCGCCTTCGGTACAGATGCCATCCTTTTTGCTGTAGGGGGAGCGTGTCGTGGCAGGTAAAAAGTTCTCCCTGTTCGAGGTCATCCTCTCGGTTATCTGCGTTGTCTTTACCATCGAGGCGGCCGCTCCGGCATCTGCCATGGGTAACGTGCAGTTCTTCTGGTGGATCTTCCTCATCATTACGTTTTTGCTTCCCTATGGCCTGGTGGTGGCCGAGCTCGGTACGGCGTTCGATTCCGAGGGCGGTCTGTACGATTGGGTTCGCCTGGGCTTGGGCGACCGTTGGGGCGCCCGCTGCTCCTGGTGCTATTGGGTCAACTTTCCACTGTGGGTGGCAAGTATCGCCTGCATGTTCCCCAGTGTCATCAATGCGGTATGGGGCATCGAATTTTCGCTTGGGGTCCGAATTGCCATCGAGCTTGCCTTTGTGTGGGGCGTCACGGTCATGGCAATGCAGCCGGTGGCCGAGGCCGATTGGGTCATGGATGGCGGCGCCGTCATCAAGGTGCTCATTACCGCCGTGGTGGGAATCGTCGGCATCTGGTTTGCCTGCAATAACGGCTTTGCCAACGATATGTCGTTTAAGACCTTTGTCCCCGATCTGGGAGACACTAACTCACTGACGTATCTTTCAATCATCCTATTCAACTTTATGGGCTTTGAGGTGGTCGCGACCTTTGCCAGCACGATGAAGAACCCATCGCGCGATATCCCCAAGGCGGTTATCGCCGGTGGCGTTGCCATCGCGGCGATCTACATTATCTGTGGCATCGGTATTGGAGCCGCGGTTCCCACCGAGCAGCTTTCACTCGATTCGGGCATTGTGGACGCGGTTGCCGCCATGGTGGGGCGCGCTCACCCGCTGACGATGGTCGTGGGCGTGGCCTTTTTGGTGACGCTGTTCGCCAACATGATCTGCTGGAGTTTTGGCGTCAACAACGTGGCGAGCTATGCCGCGCGCCACGGCAACATGCCGCGCCCCTTTGCGCTGGTGTCCAAGAAGACCGGCATGCCCAACGGCTCAGCACTCATTAACGGTTGTTTTGCCAGCTTGGTGCTGCTACTTCAGATTCCGCTGGGCGAAGGTTCCGACGTCTTTTGGGTCTTCTTCTCGATGAACGTCGTCTTTCTGCTCATGAGCTATATCCCGATGTTCCCGGCGTTTTGGCGCCTGCGTAAATACGACGACCGCCCACGTGTGTTCCGCGCGCCCTTCGAGGGCAAGGTGCTTGCGGTAGCGCTTGCGGTGCCGGTGGTAGAGCTCGTGCTTTCGATTGTTGCGACAATCGTGCCGCTTAACAGCTCGCCCGCCGAGATGTCAAAGTTGCCGATCCTCATGGGTGTGGTGATCGGCGTGTTGCTGGGCGAGGTTTCGCGCCTCATATCGCGCCGCGGCCGCAGCATCGACAATCCCGGCGTTGGCGCAAGGGGGACAGGTCGCTTTGCGCCAAAACAGTAGCGCCGCGAGTTGTGCGGTGCTAGATGCATCTTGGATTACTGCTCACGCTGCTCGGGATCAGATGCGAGCTTGGGTGCAAAGTAGGGGACGTGGCCCAGGTAGGGGCAGCTGTCCGAACGCGCCTCAACGGCGCAGGGGACATCGTCGTAGGTCATGGAAGAACCGAGTCGGGTGATGGCCTTGGCGGCGGGCGCGACGAGCATCTTGAGCGGAGCGATCGGTGCCATGGCATCTCCTTTCATCGGTGAGACACAGCTTGTTTATCTAAACGATACAGTACGTTTAATCGGTGAGTCTAATCTTGCGGCAAAGAATCTGTCAACATCCTCACAGCATCTAGACAGGGGAGGCGGGCATGAGTTTCGCGTTCTATATCTACACCACGATTATCATGGGTGTGGCTCTGGTGACCAGTGCCGTGGCATTGGTGGTTTGGCTCATGACGCACCGTCGCGACAGCCTAGTGGCCGCGGCGGGCTTTTTGCTCTACATGCTCGATATGTCGGTCATCTTTTTTGACGAGTACACTCGGCTCAAATATGACTACGCCGTTACCTTTAGCGAGCCGCTGCAGCACCCCTTGCTGCGCTGCGTGCTCGGTATTGCCATCTATGCTTGCATTGTGCTGTGGATGTTTGCGCGCTTGCGCAAAAGGCCGACGTCGCGCATGCTCGGACTTGTTATCGTGCCGTTTTCAATCTTGCAATTGGTGCTGGTGCCTCGCAGCGGTGCTGCCGGAGAGATGCAGCAGTATCTCTTTTGGCTCACGCGTGACCTGGGCAATGTAGGATGTCTTGCCTATGCCGCCTGGCATTACCGGCACAGGGCCACGCGTGTTGAGAAACTCGACCTCGACCGCTCAAAGCTCTTTTGGAAGGTGGCACTCGTTCTTGCGTTTTGCGTAATCGCCGAGGACACCTACATGATTTTGCTCTGCCGCCCCGACTCTCAAAACCCCGTCATCAGCCTCTTTTTGTGGTATCTGTCCGAGCGCAATATCTCCGAAAACGTGCTGCTCGTGGCATGCGCGGTCCAACTCTTTTGCCAGTTTAGCCATATCCTGCGCGTGTATGCCCGTCATCCGCGTGCCGATGAGGACGTGGCGGCCGAGAGCGCACGCTCTGGGGACGATCTAGCATCACGCGTTGTGATCTATGCCGATGCCCGTAAGCTGTCGCGGCGCGAGCAGGAGGTGCTCACGCTGGTGCTGAAGGGCAACGACGCCCAAAACATCGCCAGCGAGTTGGTCATCAGCCCTGGCACTGTCAAGGCGCACTTGCATCGCATCTACGTTAAAAGCGGTGTCTCCAACCGAGATGACCTCATAGATGCCTTTTGGCGTTCCTAGTCCTATTCTTCCTTGCATGCGGGTCTTGCCGTGTGGGCGGGCACGCCGTTGGGCGTAATGACGCGGTAATAATCTCAGACAATAAACCTGCAGGTAAAGCGTGTAAACCTGCTTAAACTGACCGTTTGCGATCCCTGGCCTTGGCACGGATTTGCCCCTGTGTATCAATGGGTGTAGCGCGAAGCCGCGGACGTGGGACAGACGTCCGAGCACGGCTTGTAGGCACGCGCCGATGCGGGAGCGCTACGCTCCCAACCGAGTGCCCACGCGGGCGGTGCGTCCGCGTTGCAACCAAAGATGCCTGAGGAGGCTCACATGGACAAGGCTGATGTAGTTATCAAGAGCAACGCCGTCTTTACCGGCGATGGGCTCGAGCCGTTTAAGGGCGGCGTTGCCGTGCGCGGTGATAAGATTGTTGCCTGCGGTGACGATGCTCACCTGGCACCGTTTATCGGTCCCGATACCGAGGTGCGCGACTTTGGCGACCAGCTCGTCATGCCCGGCCTGATCGACTCACACACGCATTTTGCCCAGGGCGCGTTTATGACCGACCCCGATTTTGCCGTCAACCTCATCGACTGCACCAGTTTTGAGATGGCGATGGAACGTGTCGTGGCGTTTGCGGCCGACCATCCCGATAACGAGTGGATTCTGGGCTGCCAGATTATCCAGTTCCAGTGGGATGTCCCCGAGATGCCCACAGCCGCGATGATCGATGAGTACATCTCGGACCGCCCGGTCTTTCTGCAGCAGGTTGACCTGCATACCTTTAGTGCCAATACCTGCGCCATCAACAAGGTGGGAGTAACTTCGCAGACGCCCGATCCCGCAGGCGGCAAGATCCTTAAGGATGCCGAGGGCAATCTGACGGGCGTGTTTTCCAACAACGCCGGCGTCTTCTTTATGGACGAGGTCTACGACCCAGCGCCCGAGGTTGTTGACGCGTCGTTTGCAAAAACCGCCCGGCGCGCCAATGCCCTGGGAATCACTACGGTCGGCATGGTCAATCCTACGTTTGTGAGCATGGAAAACCCGTATGCGGTGTTGGCAGGTCTTAATGCCAAGGGCGACTTGCCACTGCGCGTGTTCCTGTACACCGATCTGTTCGAAAACGAGTCCTTAACGCTCGAGCAGATCAAGGAGAAATACGCCTTCTCGGGTACGCAGGTCGAGTGGCACGGCTTTAAGCAGTTTCTTGATGGCGTGTGCTCCGACCACACCGCTTGGATGCTTGAACCCTATAGCAATGCGCCCGATACCTGCGGTGAGCCCGCGGAGGATCCAGAGCGCATCCGTGCCGCCATTGTCAGGGCGCAGGAATGGGGCGTTGACACGCGCGTCCATACGATCGGCGATCGCTCGGTGCGTTTTGTGCTTGATTGCTTTGAGGAGGGCGAGCGCTTGCATGGTAAGCGGGGTTGCCGCCACTCCATGGAGCACAACGAGACGGTTCAGCCCGAGGATCTGCCGCGCTACGCGGAGCTTGGTATATGCCCCGGCATGCAACCGTGGCACATGCTGCTCGATATGGCTGACCTTGCCAAGGACGATGCCGTGGGCCCCGAGCGTGCAGCGCTTTCGTGGCCCCTGCACAGCCTGCTTGCCAGCGGTGCCGTGGTGCACTTGGGCAGCGACTTCCCCGTTGTGGGCTTGGAGCCCATGGAGGAGGTGTACGGCGCGGTCTTCCGCATGCTCGAGGACGGCTCCAACCCCGAGGGCTGGTTCCCCCAGGAGCGCATTACCATGGCCGAGGCCCTGCGCGCCTACACCTACGGCAGCGCCTACGCCATGCATGCCGAGGATCGCATCGGTACGCTCGCATGCGGCAAACAGGCTGATATCTGTGTGCTCGACCGCAACCTCTTTGACTGCGAACCGGCTGAGGTCCTCGAGGCCACGGCGTCTCTCACGATGATTGCCGGCAAGGTGGTCTACGAGGCCTAGCGGGGCTGCTGCATCGCTGGGCGGTGCCACAGCCTGTGCGTGCCGCCCATCCATTCATCCATCCATTCATCAATCTCTCATGGAAAGGGGAGAACAATGGCAGAAGAGACAACCGCCGCTGTTGAGGAGGAGCGTGAGCTTGCCTCGCAGCCGATTCCCGGCCTGGTGCGCAAGTACACCATCATCACCGGCCAGGGTATGCTCGCCCAGATTATCATGGTGGTCCTTGAGGGCCTCGTGATGGGTTGGGGCCTGGGTGCACACGGCCTGGCCTGTGTTTCGATCATCATGTCGGTCGAGTACATTAACCTGGCCTTTGGCAACCTGTTTGGCACCGGCGTGCCCGCCGTGGTGGGCAACCTTTTGGGTGCCGGCGACATTAAGGGCGCCAGCAAGGCGTTTAGCCAGGGTTTTTGGCTTACCACGATTGTGAGTGTGCTGCTTGCTGTGGTGATGGCTGTGTTTACCGAGCCCATCTGCGCATTCTTCGGCGCCACGCCCGACATCATGACCGATACCGTTGCCGGCGTGCGCACCTTCTCCGTGCTGCTGCCGCTCACGGTCATTGGTCAGATGGTCACCGCCGTCATGCGTGTGGACGAGAAGGTTCAGATCCAGGCCAACCTCATGACCGTGTCTGCCATCGTCGCTATCTGCTGGCTTGCGCTTTCCACGTTTGTGCTCAAGCTTGGCGTTATGGGAGCTGGCGTGTACTACGGTCTTTCCATCGGTATCTGGGCCATCGGTATCTTCTGGTTCATCGGCGGTAAGAAGTCGCAGCTCCAGATCAACGCCGCCGACCTCAAACTCGACATGGCCATCTGCGGCCAGATCATTAAGATTGGTTTCCCGTTCTTTTTGGTGCAAGCTGCCACGTTCATCTTCAACACCGTTGCCAACTCGTTGCTTGGCCAGCTCGGCGGCGACATGGGTTCGCTCTACATCGCGGCCTTTGGTGTGATCAACGGCTACATCCTCTACATTACCATGATGGTCGCCCAGTGCTTCTCGTACGGCCTGCAGCCCATTGCCGCCTTCAACGCCGGCGCCAAGGCGTGGGCGCGCCTCAAGGAAACGCTCTCCTGCACGCTTAAGTACCAGGTCGTGACGCTTGCTGCGGTGTCTGCTGTGCTATGGGTGGCCGCAACGCCGGTCTGCGCCTTTTTTGCTGGTAGCGACCCGGCGCTCGTCGAGGTTGCCGCCAACGCCACGCGCATCGTTATCCTGGCCGTGGCCCTGGGCTATCTTGCCATGACCATGTCGATGTACTTCCAGGCGGTTGAGAAGGTGGGTATCGCCACGTTCACCGGTCTGCTCCGCTACGTGATCTGCTCCGTGCCGCTTATGTACCTGCTTGGCAACATGATGGGCGTTCAGGGTGTCTGGTTTGCCTTGGTGGCGGCTGACGCCATCACTGGTCTTATCTCCATCGCCCTCGCCGTCCGCGAATCCAAGCGACTTGCCACGCTCTAGACTCGGACACGGCCGGCCCGCGATAGTCGAATAAGTCAACTCGCCTGCAAGCCACCGCAATGGGGACAGTTCCCATTGTGGTGGCTATTGTTATTTAGGGTCTGAGATTTCGGCTCTATAAATAACGTTTTTGAACTGGGCTACTATAAGATTGTGGAAAACACTACTACAAGATTATGGAAAACGCTACTGCGAGATTATGGCAAATGATACTATACGATTATGGTAACAGCGTTATAAGGGGCGTTGATATGGCCGAGTACATTAACAGGGATTTGCATGAGTTGCTCATTCGCATGGCGGGTTGGTTTCCTGTTGTGTCGTTGACGGGGCCTAGGCAGAGCGGAAAGTCTACGCTGGTTAGGCATGCCTTTCCCGACTATTCCTATGTCACGCTTGAGGACCCCCAAACGAGGCGCGCGGCCTTGGAGGATCCGGTGAGTTTTATCCGCAACCGAAAGGGCGGACTCATCATCGATGAGGCGCAATACGCCCCGGATTTGTTCTCGATGATCCAGGTTGTTTCGGATGAGCGGGGAGATGCCGGTCAATACATCCTTACGGGATCGCAAAACTTTTTGATGATGAAAAGCATCGGCCAGTCTCTTGCCGGGCGAGTCGGGATCTTAAAATTGCTGCCATTTTCGTTTCGAGAAGCGGAGAGGGGCCAGCAGGGGCAGTTGGAAGTGGATTTGTTTGCGCTCGAAGGGGGATACCCTCGCCTGCGTTCCGCCGGAATGCCGTCCTCGGTTTATTTCCCCAGCTATATTGATACCTATGTTGAGCGCGATGTTGTGGGCTTGCTTGACGTGCGCAATAAAGCGGAGTTTCATAAGTTACTGTCCATAATTGCCCAGAGCGCCGGTGCTCTCATTAATATATCTTCGCTTTCTCGAGATACGGGTGTGAACGTATCGACCATTAAAAGCTGGTTGTCTATCCTGGAGCAGAGCTACCTGACGTTTTCACTGCAGCCTTATTATGCAAATGCCAGGAAACGTTTGACTAAAACGCCCAAGCTTTATTTTTACGACACGGGGCTGCTCTGCTACTTGCTCAAAATTGGATCACTGGAGCAACTTTTGGAGAGCCCTTATCTGGGGGCAGTTTTCGAAAACCTCATCGTTTCCGAAACGGCGAAGAGCCATCTCAACGTGGGCGAGAATCCCGAGTTGTATTTCTATAGGGACGACGGCAAGCGAGAAATCGATTTGCTCGACTGCACAAACTCAGGGAGTCCCAAGGCTATCGAAATAAAATCATCCAGAACGTATCACGATAAGTACGCCCGCCATTTACAGGCTGTATGCGATGAGATCGACATTGCAAAAGATGCGCGCTATGTTGTGGCCCGCGTGGATTCAACGTATGAGTCGAAAGACTGTAGCGTGGTCTCGGCGCGTGATTGGCTTTTGCGATAACAAGTTCGGCGTATTAACAACTGCCGCGAAGGGTCCGGATCCCTTTCGCGGCGGTTTTTTGCCGATCCGGTGCGCCTCAGATGCAAGTGAGTAGACTTTTTTGGATTTACCGAGCACATCGCGACAAATGCTCGGTAAAACTGCAGGTCAGCGCTGTGGCGATTTGGCGTGTGCTCGGATTCCTGCAAAAAATCTACTCACTTGGTTTTTGCTGTTAGAAGGCCGCCGCGAGGGAAAGTAGTT
>OGYI01000940.1_pt1 | contig 32388 bp, 27 predicted proteins | sample 1576521 | NCBI WGS metagenome assembly OGYI01 (sample SAMEA3541484, study PRJEB24748) | human gut metagenome | biome: human gut; feature: human-associated habitat; material: faeces | place: China | collected 2012
GGTCATAACCTGGTACCGGACAGAGGAATTTCACCTTGTCAAGCTTGCACCATGGTGTATTTCCCATTACTCCGTGGGAATAGGAACGTGCAATGGTATCGAACATTACGTTCAGACTTGAGTTACCATAGATGATGATGTTCTCAGGCTCTACCTCTGACATCTCACCGAGAAGTCTCTTGGCTTCCGGGATTCCGTCGATGACTCCATAGTTACGGCAGTCCACACCGGTCTCACATTTCAGATCTGCATCCCCTGCAAGTACTTCCATCATTTTCATGGAAAGATCAAGCTGATCCGGTGCAGGTTTACCACGGGACATATCCAGTGCCAGACCTTCGGCTGTGATCTCGTCGAACTTACGGTCGAGTTCTTTCTTTAAATCGAGTAGCTCTTCCCTGCTCATCTCACAATATTTTTTCATAAGTTTGCTTCTCCTCTTTTTGTGTACAGTTTCATATCTGCGGTTGCTGTGTTTCTTCTGTTAACGATTTCTGTCTGTCAGGAATTCTCTGCAAAATCTCTTCCGCAAAAAACAGCCACAGTTTCACGGAAGCGGGAAGCCTATGCCCCAGCAGAAAATCTCTGCGTACATTTTAGTATGTAAAAGCGCTGTTGTCAAATCTTTCGTGGAAAATCCTGCACTTCTCTTGCACAGCATCCATTTTTCCTCTATACTGGAAAAAACATTATTATGGCGTTTTTATGGATTCACGTCCCGATCGGCCGGATCTGGTACAGTGATCTCCGGAAATGCTATATAAAAATGATATATATATCTTATAAATTTACTATTATGAAAGAGGTATTGATCATCATGTGGATTGCAGATGGATGGAAAGAATATGAAGTTATTGATACATCAAAAGGAGAAAAGCTGGAGCGCTGGGGAAATTATCTTCTGGTTCGTCCGGACCCGCAGGTAATCTGGGATACTCCCCGCAAAAACCGTGGCTGGAAGCATATGAACGGACATTATCACAGAAGCAGCCGTGGCGGCGGTGAGTGGGAGTTCTTTGATCTGCCTCATCAGTGGGAGCTCCATTACAAGGACCTTACTTTTAATCTGAAGCCTTTCAGCTTCAAGCATACAGGACTTTTCCCGGAGCAGGCTGTGAACTGGGACTGGTTCGGTGAAAAGATCCGCAATGCAGGACGCCCGATCAAGGTGCTGAATCTTTTTGCCTATACCGGCGGCGCTACTCTGGCTGCAGCTGCAGCCGGTGCTTCCGTTACTCACGTGGACGCTTCCAAGGGTATGGTGAACTGGGCAAAAGAGAATGCTGCTGCTTCCGGACTTTCCGGTGCGCCGATCCGCTGGCTTGTGGATGACTGCGTGAAGTTCGTAGAGCGTGAGATCCGCAGAGGTAATCATTACGATGCGATCATTATGGATCCGCCTTCTTACGGCCGCGGACCTAAGGGCGAGATCTGGAAGATCGAGGATGCGATCCATCCGCTGATCAAGCTTTGTACGAAGATCCTCAGTGATGATCCGCTGTTTTTCCTGGTGAATTCCTATACTACAGGTCTTGCACCGGCTGTGCTGACTTATATGCTGGCTACCGAACTGAAGCCCTGGAAAGGTAATGTGGAATCTCAGGAAATCGGGCTTCCTGTGACGGAGAGTGGGCTGGTGCTTCCTTGCGGAGCTTCCGGACGGTGGAGCTCCTCCCGGTAGGATAGGGCCGTTGTGGCATCCTTATTAGCTGGCACTTTTTTTTCTGCTGTTGTGAACTGCTGTGAGTTGGGGTTTTTCCTTTCGAGGGGACACTTTGGCGTGGGCAGGTTTTTATCAGGTATTTCTTTGTATTTTCTGATTATTTGTATTGAAACGCTTTTTTGATAGGTCTATAATATAGAAAAAAGGAGCGTGATCTTTATGAGTACGGAAACTACGAAGGATACTCTTCCTTTTACCTGCACGCCGGCTTATGACCGGGATGCCTGTAAGATTATGAGCCTTTCGTAATTCTTTTACCCGTTGTCCTATTCTGTTTTTGCTGTTCGTTTTTTATCCCAATAAATAATCATTCTGATCCTCAAAAGTTTCTAAAGATGAAGTATTATTATTGATTTTAAGGAAAAATATTGTTACTATACTTCTAAAGATGAAGTTTTTGGAAAGTTTATTTGATTTTTGAAATAAGAAAATGATAATGCTGCCTGTAATGAGAAATAATTCTAATGAGAGGTGGAAAGAAGATGAATGAATTTTATGAAGCAGTATCGAATTTATTTGAGGAATTGCGCTGTGACTCCGGAGAAAGAGAATATACAGTACAGCCGGAAGAATGGAAAGAAGCAGAGAAGAATTTGAAACAAATACAAAAGAAGCTGCCACTACATCTGGAAAAAATCCCAGAGCGTGAGCAGAATTTCTGGAATAAATATCTGGATCAGTTAGAACATTTCCATTATGAAGAGGAGCAGCGGGCTTATTACCAGGGAATGATGGATGTAGTTGAGTTTCTTATTAATATAGGGGCAATAAAGAAATCCACGAATGTTAAGAGAATGATAGAAAAATATGCACGTTAAGAGTGGCGGTATGGGAAACCATACCGCTTCTTCAGAATAATTCAGATAGAATTCAAATGAATTTCAGGGATCTTGTTTATCGTGGTCTGTAGGAATTTTGTATGTGCGCAGGTATGCTTCTACGATGGCAAGGATAGCGGTAATTTGCTCATCGTTGCATTTTGACAGGTACATGAGCAGGCGTTGATAATCAAGATTATCTGTATGATTGTTTGGATAAAACAATGGTTCAGGAGGAACATTTAAAGCGCGTACCAGTTTTCTGATTTTATGAAAACTGGGAACTCGGCCCCTATTTTCAATTTCCTTTAAATATCGGCTGGACATTTCTGCTTTTTCAGCTAATTCTTCATAAGTCAATTTTTGCTCGTGTCGGGCGTTCTTAAAAAACAATCCCAGTTCTTTATCTGTTTGTTTTGGCATATGATACACCTCCATGTTTAGTGTATAGTTCCCTTTCTTGAAAGAAAATGAACTAATATTTCACTAAAAAAGAGGGTGATATTTCACTTTTTAAAAGACATATAAAATTCTGAATTTCCGTAAAACAGATCCGGAGGTATAGGAAAGATTAAGAATTTTATTGTCTGGTATCATATCCGTCATTACGTGACGGATGAAATAGATAAATAGTTCAAAAAAGCAAATAAATTTCTTTACCTCAAAAAGTGAATTATATGCCACAAAAAATGATGGCAAAATATTATCTTTTGATATAAATAGCGTCCGATGGGCTAAAAACTACCCATTAGGACGTTTTTTATATACCTCAAAATACAGGAAAAACAATTTTCTCGTATTTATTAAGAAATTTTTTAAAAATTTCTTTCCACACCCCGACAAATGCACTCATCCGTTTGGGATATGTGTGAAGGGGAAGCAAGAACTTTGCTTATTGCCTACCGGCGGGGAAGGAGGTGAACTCTTATGGAGCAATCCTCTTTTCAAGATGAGCAGACAGTCAGACATCAGTTTGATTCTCTGTGCAAGCTGGCATTGAAAAGTGAAGTTATTAATTATGAAAAGCATATGGCATATCGCCAGAAGTATGAAGTGATGTTGTCAGAATTATCAGAAAAGGAGTTGAGCAGACTTTTTATAATGGATGAGCATGAAATGGAAACACATCGTTTTCAGGTCCTGGGTTACGACATAGAAGTCAAAGATGCATTGATTGCTGAAGCACTGCAGACACTTACTGAAAAGAAAAGGAATGTTGTGTTATTATCATATTTTATGGATATGAGTGATGCAGACATTGCCAGAGAAATGAATCTTGTACGCAGCACAATTAATGAGCATCGTAGACGATCACTGGAACTGATGAGAAAAAATATGGAGGAATCTGCAAATGAAAAAAAGTAAAAAACAGAAATGCGCATTTGATTTGCTGCCATTCCATGTTATTGAGGCAGCATCAACTGGTGATACTGAGGCAATCCAGGCAGTGTTGAAGCATTATGAAGGGTACATAACAGTTTTGGCTACCAGAAAAATGTTTGACGAATTTGGACAGGTGCATTACTGTGTAGATGAAACTCTGCGTCAACGCCTGGAAGCAAAACTGATTACTAAGACCTTGGGATTTGATACGAAATCATATGTAAGGAAAAGTAATCAGTAAAGGGAGTATTTAATATAGATTCCTTTTCCCCTTCAGGAATTTTTGTACCTTGAAAATTGTATATTGTTTTACATACAGGACGTGAAGATATGTAGAGCCACTAGGTAAATCCGCCATGATATATCTGCTCTGTTAATGGAGTAAATACGAGGAAATGCTGAAATATAACATTGAAGTAAAGGTATGGAGCGAGAAGAATTTGACAAAATGTGTAGCAGCTGCACAGGGCGACGAAGCATATCTGTGATAATGATACTTCCAGAAAAAATCTGGTCATATTTAATGACGGTGCAAAACCGATGTGGGCAGAGTACTGAACTGCCACCTGTATTGTAATTTTATCTGCCGATGACAGTATATAAAATTGTAAATTGTCATGGGCAGATAAAAATGTTTTGTCCAAAGAGAAAAGGAGGAGAGAAGAGTGGCGATTAAAATTGAAAAAGGTAAGATTCCAATTTGGGAAAAATATATGCTTACGGTGGATGAAGCAGTGCAATATTTTGGAATAGGTGAAAAGAAAATAAGGATGCTTATTTCGGAACATCTAAATTCAGAATGTTGCTTTACAGTCCAGGTGGGGTGTAAGTCATTGATTAACCGTAAGAAATTTGAGGCCTTTCTGGATCAGACTACGTCTTTGTAAAAAATATACGAACAATTTAGCACTTTAAAGTGGAAATGTTAGCCCTGGTATGATATAATACCTATATCGTGCTAGGGCTTCTTCGTAGAAAGGGGCGAAGACGTTTGGGTAAAACAAAACGTGACCAAAAACGACGAGATAAAAAAGGTCGAATTTTACGAAACGGAGAAAGTCAGAGAAAAGATGGAAGATATGCGTTTGTATATACAGATTGTTATGGAAAGCAGAAGTTTTTGTATAGTTGGAAATTAGAGCCAACAGATTCTCTGCCAACTGGATGCAGACCATGCTTAGCTCTAAGGGAAAAAGAAAAAAATATCCAAAGAGATTTACATGATGGTATAGTACCTTACGGAGGAAATTTAACAGTTTTGGATTTGGTTCAAAAATATATTGGACAAAAAAAGGGGGTTCGTCATAATACTCAGGCGAACTATGATTTTGTGATCAATATAATAAAAAAAGAAGAATTCGGAACCAGAAGAATAGATAAAATAAAATTGTCGGATGCAAAAGCATGGTTTATTAAGCTGCAAGCAGATGGAAGAGGATACAGTTCCATTCACAGTGTGCGTGGAATTGTAAGACCTGCATTTCAGATGGCAGTTGAAGATGATTTACTGCGCAAGAATCCTTTTGAATTTCAATTATGTACAGTTGTCGTAAATGACAGTGTTACAAGACAGGCAATTACAAAAGAACAGGAAGAGTTATTTCTGGAGTTTATCCGAAATGATGACCATTACTCAAAATACTATAATGGAATGTTTATTTTGTTTAAGACTGGACTTCGTATTTCTGAGTTTTGTGGATTGACAGTGAAAGATATTGATCTTCAGGAGAGAAAAATCAATGTAAATCATCAGCTTCAGAGAACCAGAGGAATGCAATACGTTATTGAGGATACCAAAACTTCAAGTGGAACACGAATGTTGCCGATGACAGATGAAGTTTATGAATGTTTTGAACAGATTGTGAAAAACCGTAAAAAAGTAAGGGTTGAGCCGATTATAGATGGATATAGTCGATTTTTATTCCTGGATAAAAAAGATATGCCTGAGGTAGCACTCCATTGGGAAAAACATTTTCAGTGGGCGTTAGGAAAGTATAATCGTACTCATGAGGAACAAATGCCAAAGATCACGCCTCATGTATGTAGGCATACATATTGTTCCAATATGGCGAAAGCTGGAATGAATCCGAAAGCACTCCAATATTTAATGGGACATTCTGATATAGGGGTTACGTTAAATGTATATACGCATCTGGGATTAATTGATGCAAAAGAAGAGATGAATAGGATTGCAAAACTGGCATAGTATGATAAAATAATAGAAAAAAGAATTAAGAATAATCTGATTATAAGGTTCTTAGAAAGCCTGTTTTCCAGGCTGATTATTACTAAGAAGTTACTAAATTTGGATAAGAAAATATACGAATTTATGCTGTGATATACAGGAAAATGACAGGATTGAAGATTATCGGAAAATACCTGTAAACAGCGTAAATACAGCATTTCAAGGAGTTTTAAGCAATGATAAGAGTGTTATTTGTCTGCCACGGCAATATCTGCCGCAGCCCTATTGCTGAATTCGTTATGAAGGATATGGTTACGAAACGAGGTATCAAGGCTAAATTTTACATTGCGTCTGCAGCCACTAGTACAGAGGAAATCTGGAATGGAATCGGGAATCCGGTTTATCCGCCGGCAAAGCGGGAATTGGCAAAGCATGGGATTTCCTGCGAGGGGAAAAGAGCGGTACAGATCACCAAAGCAGATTATGGAAAATATGATTATATTCTGGGAATGGAAGAGAGAAACATTCGGAATATCTTGCGAATTGTAGGAAAGGATCCGGAAGGGAAAGTGAAGCTCTTACTGGATTATTCAGATAATCCCAGAGATATTGCTGATCCGTGGTATACGGGGGATTTTGAATCTACTTATAGAGATGTAGTAGAAGGCTGCGAAGGATTTCTTGCGTATCTGGAGAAAAATGAGAAGATATAGGTTGGAAGAGTATACGCAATATGATAAACGTAATGATGAAATAAAAATAGTAAAAACAAAAAAAACAATGCAAAAATGTGCGTTTTGAACATTTTCTATTCCCTATTCTAGTGACAATTTTATTCAACAGGACTACAATAACCTCAATTTAAGAATTTCGCAATGACGTTCTAATGCAATAAAAATATCATTAGAAAACACGTCTCATAAAATGTCAGAGGCGTGTTTTCTATATGATAAAACTTTAACAAAAATACAAAAAAACGGAAAATTGTGTTGATTTTATCCTTCAGATATGTATAATATAGGATAAGGAAAAGAGGAATCAATCCGGTTCCATTCCTTTGGTTTTGTACCATAGAGGCTGTGACCGCAAGTAATATTCTTTGATATGTATTACGGTGAGATGCGGACTGAAGCTATAAATCTGCATTCGCAGATGAATTCCATTTTAGAGAAAAGAGGTTAAGTGTAAGATGGCAAAAATCGATTTAACAAAGTATGGTATTACCGGAACTACAGAAATTGTTTACAACCCCTCTTATGAAATGTTATTTGAAGAGGAGACCAAACCAGGTCTTGAGGGCTTTGAAAAAGGACGGGTCAGCGAGCTTGGCGCTGTTAACGTTATGACAGGTATTTATACCGGACGTTCTCCTAAAGACAAATATATCGTAATGGATGAGAATTCTAAAGACACCGTATGGTGGACATCTGACGAATATAAGAATGATAACCATCCTGCATCACAGGAAGCATGGGAAGCAGTGAAAGAGATCGCTAAGAAAGAGCTCTCCGACAAGAGACTTTTCGTAGTTGATGCATTCTGCGGTGCTAACAAAGATACCCGTATGGCAATCCGTTTCATCGTTGAGGTTGCTTGGCAGGCACACTTTGTAACAAACATGTTCATCCAGCCTACAGAAGAAGAACTGAAAGACTTCGAGCCAGATTTCGTTGTTTACAACGCTTCCAAGGCTAAAGTAGAGAACTACAAAGAATTAGGTCTTAACTCTGAGACAGCTGTAATGTTCAACATTACAAGCCGTGAGCAGGTTATCGTCAATACATGGTATGGCGGAGAGATGAAGAAGGGTATGTTCTCCATGATGAACTACTATCTGCCGCTTAAGGGCATCGCTTCCATGCACTGCTCTGCAAATACAGATATGAACGGTGAGAACACCGCTATCTTCTTCGGCCTTTCAGGAACAGGTAAGACTACACTTTCTACAGATCCTAAGAGACTCCTTATCGGTGATGATGAGCACGGCTGGGACGACAACGGAGTGTTCAACTTCGAGGGCGGTTGCTATGCTAAGGTTATCAACCTTGACAAGGATTCTGAGCCGGATATTTACAATGCAATCAGGAGAAATGCTCTTCTTGAGAACGTTACACTTGACGCAGAAGGAAAGATTGATTTCGCTGATAAGAGCGTTACAGAGAACACTCGTGTATCTTATCCGATCAACCACATTGAGAAAATCGTTCGCCCGATTTCTTCCGCACCGGCTGCTAAGAATGTTATCTTCCTTTCCGCAGATGCATTCGGAGTACTTCCTCCAGTATCTATTCTGACACCAGAGCAGACTCAGTACTACTTCCTGTCTGGATTCACAGCTAAACTTGCTGGTACAGAGCGTGGAATCACAGAGCCTACACCTACATTCTCAGCTTGTTTTGGCCAGGCATTCCTGGAACTGCATCCAACAAAATATGCAGCAGAGCTTGTTAAGAAAATGGAAAAGAGCGGAGCAAAAGCTTACCTCGTTAATACAGGATGGAACGGAACTGGAAAACGTATCTCCATCAAAGATACTCGTGGTATCATTGATGCTATCCTTAACGGAGATATCAACAACGCTCCTACAAAGACAATTCCTTACTTCAACTTCGAAGTTCCTACAGAGCTGAATGGTGTTGACACAGGAATCCTTGACCCACGTGACACATATGCAGACGCTGCTCAGTGGGAAGAAAAAGCAAAAGATCTTGCTGCAAGATTCATCAAGAACTTTGCTAAATATGAAGGAAACGAAGCTGGTAAAGCACTTGTTGCTGCTGGTCCTCAGTTATAATTTCATAACAGATAGCAAAACCAAAGGGGCTGCCGTTTAACGACAGCCCCATACTTTTATCTAAACGCTTTATATCTATCCCCCAAACTACTACGAAACGAGATGATGAAACATGAGTTGGTATAACGAAGCTATTTTTTATCACATTTATCCTTTAGGTCTGACTGGTGCTCCAAAGCAGAATGATTACACAGAACCGGTACATCGCCTGAACACTCTCCTTCCATGGATCGGCCATATCAAAGAAATTGGTTGTAATGCATTGTACATCGGACCACTCTTCGAAAGTGTCGGTCACGGATACGAGACAACTGATTATAAAAAGCTCGATTCACGCCTCGGAACAAATGAAGATCTGACTGCTTTTGTCAAAGCCTGTCATGAACAGGGCATCAAAGTAATCTTTGACGGAGTATTCAATCATACCGGCCGCGATTTCTTTGCATTCAAAGATATTCAGCAGAATCGTGAAAATTCCAGATATCTGAACTGGTATTGTAATGTAAATTTCTGGGGAAACAATGAATACAACGATGGATTTTCCTATGATAACTGGGGTGGATACAATCTGCTTGTCAAATTAAACCAGAGAAATCCAGAAGTTCAGGATTATATCTGTGATGTGATCCGTTACTGGGTTTCTGAGTTTGATGTAGATGGAATCCGCCTGGATGCTGCCGATGTACTGGATTTTGATTTCATGCGTGCGCTCCGCCGTACTGCAGAAGAAGTCAAACCGGATTTCTGGCTGATGGGCGAAGTAATTCATGGAGATTACAGTCGCTGGGTAAATGGAGAGACTCTGCACAGTGTTACAAACTATGCTCTGCACAAAGCACTTTATAGCGGACATAATGATCACAACTATTTCGAGATCGCCCATACGGTAAAATATCTCCAGAATATGGGAAATCTGGATCTTTATAATTTCGTTGATAACCACGATGTAGAAAGAATCTATACAAAGCTATCCAATAAGGCGCACTTTACTCCGGTTCATATTCTGCTCTATACCCTTCCGGGCGTTCCAAGTATTTATTATGGTTCTGAGTTTGGGATCGAAGGACGTAAAGAACGCTCTTCCGATGACAGTCTGAGACCAGCACTTAATCTTGAAGATTACGAATCTGCCCTCAGTGATAATCCATGCACTGCACTTATCACCGCCCTCGGTAAAATCAGACAGCATACACCTGCATTAAGCTATGGAAGCTACACAGAACTGCAACTTACCAACCGTCAATATGCATTTGCCCGTGATCTGGATAATATGCGTGTAATCATAACGGTCAACAACGACGACAACGATGCTTGGATGAATCTTCCTGCCGGAAACGCTGCAGAATACGTTGGCACTCTGACTGGTCAGAAGGTTGCTGTCGAAGGTGGATGCATCAATGTATGCGTAGGAGCAAACAGTGGCGAAATCTGGGTACCAGTAAAAGAAAAATCTGTTCCTGAAACATTTTCTGAAAACAAGAACCCTATCGTCGAAGAAATACCTGTTACTCAGGAAGAAGTCCAGGACGAAGAATCTACAGAAAACAAAACAGCCTCAGCTTCCTCTGTACCGGAAGCTGCAAGTACAAAAGGAGACACCGATAGAACTCCTGCCTCTGCCGAAAAGGAGCCTGTCAATTTCGATCCGAACAAAGCTCCGGAAGACATGTCCACCGAAGAGCTCCAGGCTGGCATCCTCGCAAAGATGGCAAACAACGGTCCCGTCACCGATCAGATGAAGAAAACAGTTTATGACAATATATGGCACGATTCTCTGGTCAACTGGCTCAAGAGCTTCTGCTGATTCATATTATAAAAGGCATACTGTATCGCAAATCGACAATTCTTTCTTAAGCGATGCAAAAAAAGAGGAGTATCTCACACAATTTTCGTGTGATTACTCCTCTTTTCTTTTATATTGCTCTGTTATGCACATTCCCCGTCAGTCTCTGTCGCAATTCTCCACCGAGCATCGTCACAAATACACTTACTGCAAATACAGAAATGCATCTGTCCAGATAATCTGTCAGAAACTGTACTGCAAAGATACTTCCGGTCAGTCCAAGCGGTGTTTTGGAAAGAAGCTGGACCAGAATCGAAGATCCTGATGAGGTCACACCTCCAAACAATACTGCATTAATCACAGAACTTACAATCGTTCCCGGTACAGTGATCAGTGCTGCAGCAAACAACACTTTTACTTTCTTTACGGATAACTTACGAAAAACAAGTCCACTCATGATACCTGTGATCATACCCACAGGTGCAAAATACAACGAATAGATATCCACTGTCATACCCATAAAAATTCCACTGATCAGGTTCGGCAGCATACCAAACCACGGTCCCAGAACTGCGCCTGTCAGAATAGTTCCAATGCTGTCCAGATAAACCGGCAGTTTCATAAAGAGTGCAATCTGTCCCCCGACAATATTGATTCCTACTGCCAGTGCCACCAGACAGATCTGGTAAACATTGATCTTGTTTTCTGAATAATCTTTTTTGTTTCTTTTCATTGTTATCTTCATTCTGTCACCTCTTTACAGCTCATGCAGAAGTTTAAATTCATCCTTCTTCCATCTGCTTCCATCATTTTTTCTGAGTACACGTTCCATAAAAAATGCAAAAAATCTTTCAGAATCTGTTTCTGTAAGAATCCTGCTATTCGGTTCTTTTTTCCAGAAGTTCATAGAATCTACAACAGTCTGACCACGACAAACTCCGTCAGTTGCAACGACTGTAAAGCTATCAAATCCATCGCACATGGATCGGTCAATGAAATATGCCACTGCCAGTGGATCATTGATCACGCAACCAATAATCCCCTCCTGTTCCCAGTGAAAATCCATATAAAATCCTGTGATCTTACGAATAAATTCTCCCATCTCCGGATCCAGGCGGCACATATATTCCAGCCTGTTCGGTGTCAGGACAATTTCACGCGTCACATCCAATCCAATCATATGAATTTTGCTTCCTGCCTTTGCAAAAAGATCATACACAACGGCAGCTGCATCCGGATCACACCAGTAATTATACTCAGCTACCGGCGAACAATTTCCATGACTCTTGAAACTTCCTCCCATGGATACCATCTCTTCTACATTAGCGATCAGTTCCGGCTTTCTCGAAAATACTTTTGCCAGATTCGTCATCGGACCAAGTGCGATAATGGATATTTTTTCTCTCTCCAGAAGTTCTGTCAGAAAATCAACCGCATTCTTCTTCTCATATTCACTTTCCACTTCCGGAAGAAAGCTTTCTCCAAGTCCATCCATCCCATGGGTATCCCTCGCATCAATGTATTCTTCCCGGAGCGGAACTTCTTCTCCAATATAGATTGGAATATCCATTCTTCCAAGCTGCTTCAGAACCTTTCGCGCATTAGCCGCCCCCATATCAGATGGCACATTACCTGATACTGTTGTGATTGCCAGAATATCAAGTTCCGGAGAATTTGCAGCAAGCATGATCGCAAGTGCATCGTCAATTCCCGGATCACAGTCTATAACAATTTTATGCATAAAAAAACTTCCAACCTTTCCTTCTTCCAGGTGATTTTTATAAAAATCCTCCACAGAAAAAGGTATCGACGATCGGAAGATACCTGCATGACCTAGTTTTTTATACTGGGAGGGTTTCGAACCAGTTATGAAATTTATAAAACATTTCATAAAAATCTACTTATGAAACTTTTTGTAGTATAACAAAAAGAACTCCGGAATGCAAGTATATTTTTACATTCCGGAGTAAAATTTTAGTTACTGTGTATGAAATAAGTATTTACTGATTTTATTCAAATAACTTCTTCACCATATCCGCGTCAAAAATCACAGAAGATACATGATTTACTTCAATCTGATACAGAGCATTTGCAGCAATGTGTTCTGCCGCCTGTTCCAGATCACGGATACCGGTCGTATCAGCAAACTGCTCGATCACTGCATCAAGTCCATCCGGAGCCACTACGCATTCTTCTTCTTTGAGGCTCATGCGTTTCAATACTTTCGGAAGTGCAAATTTGGAGAAAATAACTTTCTTTTCTTCTGCTGTGTAATCCGGAAGTTCAATGACCGCAAAACGGGACATTAACGGAGCACTGATCTGTGCTTTGTCGTTGGCTGTCGCAATCGGATAAACACCGACAGTCGGAACCATACATTCCATATAGTTATCTGTAAATCCAAGGTTATCAAGGAGTGTCAGAAGTACATCCGCCGGATTACCATTTCCCTTGCCATTGGTTGCCTTATCCAGCTCATTGATAATAAATACAAGATTGGACTCTCCTGCCATGGAAAATGCTTCCATAATGATTCCAGGCTTTGCATTGGCATAGACACGGGAGCTTCCGGTAAGCTGTTCCGGATCATTAATGGAACTCATATCCAATGTTGTCCACGGAAGCTTCAGGATACGTGCAACTGCGTAAGCAATCTGGGATTTGCCGGTTCCTGCCGGACCAACCAGAAGCAGCCCGTATGCCGGAAGTGTATGCGTACGGTTAATCTGAATGATCGTCTCAATGATTCTCTGTTTTACTTTTTCCATTCCATATAGTTCTTCGTCCAGAATACGGCGCGCCTCTACTGGATCAATGGATTCAAAATAGTTATTTTTCCACTGAATATTCATCATAATGGACAGTGCTCTCTGTGCATGTCTGCGTTCTTCCTGCGACACCTCATGAGATTTCGCAACAGCAAGGTTTCTTCTTGCCCAGAGACGGATATTATCCGGCATGGTCCTTCCTGCACAGGTCATAAAATCCGTGATGCTCTGAATACTGGTCAGCTTCATATCATCGCCGTCCTCATCTTCCTCATCTCCATCCGGAAACTCTGTCGGTGCATTACTTGCCAGAAGACGTTCGATCATAAACTGCAGGAATCCATCTTCTGCTGAAAGTTTTCCGGCTCCTCCAAACGCAGTTTCACGAATCTTATAGATTGCATATCCATCTTCTGTATTCTGTCCAGATAATCGTACACTAATATGGTTTTCACCCAGCCATTTTACGAGGCTCACAAAACGTGCATCAATTTTGAGAATATCTGCCGGGAAAACACCGTCCTGTTCTTTGAATTCAAAAGAAGATTTCTGGTTTGGATTGGAAAAGACACCACAGGAATGATGCTTCCACTGACGACTTTTATTATCAATGATCAGGATCGGTTTCTCCGGTGACGGTACTTTTTCATTCGACTGGTACGTCGTATAAGTACATTCCGGATCTTTCTTTTCTGTTTTGCTGTTGCTGAAATCAAATACTGGCATAATAAACTGCTGCTCCTCTTTTATTGTTTGTATTGTTGCAATGATTACCATGAATCTGTAATCACTTATCTATCTTTAATTCTGATAAAACTCACCGCTGCACACATTATAGATTCCCCGTGGAGTAACGCGTATCTCTGGAATGACCGGCAGAGCCATAAAGGACAGAGTGATAAATGGCGCCATAGCATCCGGCACACCCATCTCGTGTGCCTTGCGAATCATTCGTTCCAGTTTTCTATGACTGTACTGAAAACCTGCATCACTCATCAGTCCCATTACCGGAAGTTCCAGTGTATCATATACATGATGATCTGCAACCAGTGTATAACCGCCCTGCGTACGGATCAATTCCTGTACAGCAAGATACATATCTTCATCATTGTCACCAATTACAATGATATTGTGAGAATCATGGGATACACTTGACGCAATTGCGCCACCCTGAATACCAAATCCACTCACAACACCGACACCTGTTTTTCCAGTTGCTTTGTGCCTTTCAACCACCGCAATCTTCTGATACTGTTCATCTGCGGTGAATACTCCCATTTCATGAAGTATCTGTACATTTTTACGGACAGTTGTGATTTCACCTTCCTGCATTCCGACTACATTGAATATACCATCCGGAGATTCCAGCCGCAAGTCTTCCTTTGAGAATTTTCCAACATGAACTGTATTTTTCAGTTCTGATGGACATTCTTTTACAATGATCTCTCCGTCCTGATCAATTTTTCTGCCCTTATAGTAAACATCCTTGATCGTCATCTTTTCAAGATCATCCACAACAAGCATATCTGCCTGATATCCAGGTGCAATCGCCCCAAGATGTGTTAATCCATAACACTTTGCAGAATTGATGGTTGCCATACAGATTGCATCTACCGGATTCAATCCAAGTCCGATAGCCTTACGTACATTATGGTCGATATGACCCTCTTTTTCAATATCTTCGATATGTTTATCATCTGTACAGAAGCAGAATCCTTCTCCATTCATCTGATTCTCTACGATTCCATTCACAATTGCTTTCAGATTTCTTGCAGCACTGCCTTCACGAATATGCACGACCATGCCATTTCGACGCTCTTTCATCGCATATGCAAAGTCTGAACATTCATGATCTGTAGCAATTCCGGCCATCGCATATGCCTGCAGATCCATATCAGAAAGAAATGGTGCATGTCCATCCCTGACTTTATCACTGAACAGTTCCAGTTTCTGGTGCATGGCTTCATCACCCTTTACAACTGATATGTAGTCCATGACTTCACCCAGTCCGAGAATTCTTTTTTTTGAAAGATAAGGTTCCATATCCTGTGCAGTAAGCGTGCATCCATTATCGTCAATCGCAGTTGCCGGAACACAGGATGGCATCATAACAAAAACATTGGCATCCACGTCTTCTGTCTGATTCAAAATATAATCAATGCCCTTTAATCCGGACACATTGGCCGATTCATGTGGATCTACGATAAACGTTGTCGTTCCATGCCTGGACGCCACTGTTACCAGCTCTGCCGGAGTCACAAGTGTAGATTCCAGATGCAGATGACTGTCTATAAATCCCGGACAGACATACCTGCCGCCCAGATCTGTTTCTTCTTCACCCTGGTAGTTTCCGATTCCAACGATCATTCCATCCTGAATCGCAATATCACCTTCCAGGATCTCTCTGGTAAAAACATTCACAATACGGGCATTTTTCAGTACAAATTCTGCTTTTCTCAGTCCACGGGTTACTTTTGAACATTTCTGATATTTCTGTAACTCCATAAAGCCCACACTCCTTTTTATTACTGCCATTTACAGCAGTTCTATTTTTACCTTATTCAATTATTATCTGTGAAACTTCCGGCAGAAATTTAATCCAGCTTAATCCCGGCAAGTGCCTGCGCAAATGCATTGTTTACTGGTTCTGCTGCTTCTTTCTGCTGTTTTTTCAGATATTTCTGTACGTCTCTTTTGTTGACACCGGCCCCTTCTTTGGTTCTTCTGGCCTGGAAAGATGACAGTTTCTCTTTATATCCACATACACATACAAATGTTTCTTCTTTGCCTTTGACCAGCATCTCCATTCGCTTGTGACATTTCGGACATCGTGCATTTGTTGTACGTGAAATCGTCTCTCTATATCCGCATTCGCGATCCTGACATACCAGCATCTTACTGTTCTTGCCATTTACTGCAAGCATTCGTTTACCACAGTTCGGACAGATCTTATTCGTCAGATTATCATGACGGAAGGTTCCCGTTCCTGTCTTGATCTCACCAACGATCTCCTCGGTATATTCGCGAATTCCATCAAGAAAGACTTTCTGTTTCAGTTTGCCTTTGGATATATCAGACAGTTTCTTTTCCCAGTCTGCTGTCAGTTCCGGTTTCTTAAGATCTTCCGGTACAAGGTCCAGAAGCTGTTTTGCTTTGGAAGTCAGATAGATTTCATTGCCTCTCTTTTCCATAAGGAAGGTGTGGAAAAGTTTTTCAATAATATCTGCTCTGGTGGCAACTGTGCCAAGTCCACCGGTTTCTCCCAGCGTCTTTGCTGCTTGTGTATCTTTTGAGGACATATATTTCACCGGATTCTCCATTGCCGCCAGAAGCGTTGCCTCAGTAAAATGTGCCGGCGGCTTGGTCTTACCTGTTGTCAGACGAACACTGTCTATCGGAAGCTTCTCTCCCTGTTTCAATACCGGAAGCTTCTGGTCTTTCAGTGTCTGCTCTTCTTCGTCATCGTCCGTGCTTCCGCCTTCGTAAACTTCTTTCCAGCCAGCACTCACAACCGTCTTGCCACTTGCCACAAAACTCTGTCCCGCTGCCTTCCCTTCCATGGAAGTCTGTTCATATTCAAATGGAGAATAAAGAACACTCAAAAATCTCCGCACAACCATATCATAGATTTTGCGCTCTTCATTTGTCATATGATCCAGCTGTACAAACTGCTCTGTCGGAATGATCGCATGATGGTCACTGACCTTTTTATCATCCACGAAACTTCCGTTTGTATGGATTGGTTTAGTAAGCAGCGCACCGGCAAGTTTTCGATATGGGCCGGTTCCACAGGCTTTCAGTCTCTCTTTGATCGTCGGGACAACATCCTTGCCGATATAACGGGAATCCGTTCTCGGATACGTAAGTACCTTATGATTCTCATATAATCTCTGCATGATATTGAGTGTTTCTTTTGCAGAAAAACCATATTTCTGGTTTGCTTCCCGCTGCAGAGTCGTCAGATCATAAAGTCCGGGAGCCATTGTTTTCTTAGGCTTTCTGGTTACAGATACAAGTTCCAGAGCCGTATTGGAAATCTTCTTCTGGATTTCCTCCGCACGCTCTTTCTGAAAAGTCCGATAGCTTCCGCTCTTTGCATCTTTCCAGGTCCACTGTATTCCACCAGCCTGCAAAGTTACTCCAAAGTAATCCTCTGGTTTAAACTTACGGATTTCTTCTTCTCTTCTCGCAATGATTGCAAGTGTCGGTGTCTGTACACGCCCGCAGGAAAGCTGTGCATTATGTTTGCAGGTCAGCGCTCTTGTTCCATTGATTCCAACCAGCCAGTCTGCCTCTGCTCTGGCAACTGCCGCACGATAAAGATTATCATAGTCTCTGCCGTCTTTCAGATTATGAAATCCGTCACGAATCGCTTTATCGGTTACTGAAGATATCCACAGACGGCGAATTGGTTTGTGACATCCGGACTTATCCAGAATCCAGCGGGCAACCAGTTCTCCCTCTCTTCCGGCATCGGTTGCAATGATGATATCACCAATATCTTTTCGGAACAGCTGTGTCTTCACTGCCTGATATTGTTTGGAAGTCTGTCGGATAACGACAAGTTTCATTTTATCCGGCATCATCGGCAGAGTTTCCATATCCCATTTCATATATTTCTTATCATATTCTTCCGGATCTGCAAGTGTCACAAGATGTCCCAGGGCCCATGTTACAACATATTCTTTGCCCTCAAGGATTCCGTTACCCTTCTGGGTACAATGGAGTACTCTTGCAATATCCCTTGCTACAGATGGCTTCTCTGCTATTACCAATGACTTCATACTTCTGCCTCTTTCTCAGGTTATTATCCGTTGCTGTCTGTTTTCCCAGCAAGTTTTCAGTTAAATCTGCTTTGATGAGAGTATATCATATCCCAACAAAAAAAGGAAGGTATGTCACCTTCCAATCTTATATCCTACGCCACGCACTGTTTCAATCAGATCTCCGGCGCTTCCCAGCTTCTGCCTGAGTGTCCGGATATGTACATCCACCGTTCTGCTTTCACCATCAAATTCATATCCCCATATCTGATTCAGAAGCTGTGTTCTTGATAAAACCATTCCGCTGTTTTTCAGAAGCAGTACCAGCATCTCATACTCCTTCAATGTCAGATTAACAGGTTCCTGATCCACCGTCACTATATGTCTTCCCGGACACAGATACAGGTTTTCCAGATGATATTCTTCTGCGCCTTTATCCTCTGCCCGACGAAGCCGTGCCTTGATACGTGAGATCAGCTCCATCATACGAAACGGCTTCGGGATATAATCATCTGCACCGCTGTCCAGTCCCATGACCACATCATATTCTGTGCCTTTGGCCGTCAGCATGATTACCGGAATCTTGCGTGTGTCCGGTCTGGTACGCAGTTTTCGTAAAATCGATATTCCGTCTTCTTCCGGAAGCATGATATCCAGAAGGATCAATGCCGGCACTTCTTTCTCCAGTTCTTTCCAGAACAGGGACGGTCGTTCAAATCCTTTTGCATCCATTCCCTGACTCTTTAATGTATATACTACAAGTTCACGAATACTCTCATCGTCTTCTACAAGATAGATCATTTATTTCCTCCTGCCTGTCTGTTTCTTCACAAACAGGTTCTTTTTTATTTTTTTGCAAAGTATAAAAAATGAACGTTAAATTTCCGGCCTGCACAGTGTTAAATGTTTGTAAATTTCTGTCGAACATGCTATGATAAACGAGAACATAAGGGAGGAACTCATGTACTATTTTATTATAAATCCCAACTCCCGTTCCGGCAAAGGTGCTCTGATCTGGAGGGATCTGGAGAACATTCTGCGTGAACGGAATATTAAATACCAAACTTTTTTTACAGAATATAAAGGACATGCTGTTAAGCTTTCTGCTTCCATTACTGCCTCGATTCCGGAAGATAGTCAAATCAAGCTGATTGCCGTTGGCGGTGATGGTACGATACAGGAAGTCCTGAGCGGAGTAAAAGATATTTCCCGTGTCATTTTCGGCTACATTCCCACCGGATCCGGAAACGATTTCTGCCGCAGTATGAAACTTCCACAGGATCCTATGAAGGCACTTGAACTGATTCTTTCCGATAAACGTCCACATCTGATGGACGTTCCTCATATTTCCTGTGGTTCCAGCAGCAGTCGTTTCGCGATCAGCTGTGGAATCGGTTTTGACGCAGCGGTATGCCATGAAGTTGGCGTCACTCCTATGAAAAAAGTCCTGAACAAAATCGGCCTCGGCAAACTGGTCTATCTCTTTGTCGCATTGAAACAGTTGCTTTTCCTGAAGCCATCTTCTATGACACTGCTCATGGATGACAATAAAAAAGAAGAGTTTTCCAAAGTATATTTTACTGCCATCATGAATCAGAAATACGAAGGCGGTGGATTCAAATTCTGTCCCGATGCCAGTCCTTCCGACGGCTATCTGGATGTGATCGTTGTAGACAGTTTGAGCAAACCCAAAGTAATATGTTGTCTTCCTACTGCTTTCTTCGGAAAACATACACATTTCAATGGTATCCACATTTTTCGCTGTAAAAAAATTGATATCCACAGTGAAGCCAGACTGGCCGTACATAAAGACGGAGAATCCGCTGGTCTTTTGCATGATTTTTCTGTATGTATGGAACCGAAACAAATCCATATGATCTCATAGAAGTAATTTCTGTAACGCAAAAAACTTCCCCATAAAGGGGAAGTTTTTTAGTTGAATCCATAGAATTTCTGACATACTTTGTAAGCAGCTACAAACATTTTGCGTCCACCTCTGCCCGGAAGATTGGCTGCACGTCCCAGAATACTGTAACGCAGTTTATGATACAGCCAGAGATCCTGTTCACGAATATACTCCAGCATTTCTTTTTTCTTATCCAGTGCTTCCTGAGTACCTGCACGTACCAGCATGATCGAGGACACGGTCGTAATGATATCCAGATAGCTGAGCATATATTTCTTAAGATGTTTACTGTCAAACTGACAATTATGGAATGCGTCCGCCATCAATTTATTGACACGGATCTGCTGGTCAATTCTCTTAATCATTACCTTTTCATTGACAGACTGATCATCTCTTCCGATAAAATAACGATAAAAATTGACATCCAGATAGTACATGTTCTTCACAAACGGAAGCGGCTCAAATGCAAACAGGTTATCCACATAGAATGTATGCTTCGGCAGTTCCAATCCACATTCGTGAAGCAGTTTTGTACGATAAATAATAGAATGCATCAACAGATATTTACCTTTTGACATATGCACACTGTCCCATCCGAAAATTTCATTCACCGGAAGACAACGTCTGTACTGCATGACTTTTTTTTTGGAAGCACCCTGTTTTTCATATACAAAATTGCTGATCAGCATATCCAGTGTTTTTGGTCCTTTTGTCAGTTCTTCAAGTGTTTTTAAGATTTGTTTATATGCCTCTTCATTTACCCAGTCATCACTGTCAACAACTTTGAAATAAAGGCCTGTCGCATTACGGATTCCGGCATTTACTGCTTCACCATGACCACCATTTTCCTGATGAATAGCTTTTATGATCGTCGGATATTTTTCGGCATAAGCATCCGCAATCTCAGCAGTTCGGTCAGAAGAACCATCATTGACCACAAGGATCTCCACTTCTTCTCCACCTTTTAACAAAGATTCGATACATTTCTCCATATATGCTTCTGAATTATAACACGGAATTGCTATACTCAACAATTTCATTTTCCAGATTCCTCCTTCATGTATTTTACATAAGCTCTGAATGCAGACGGAATCGCGTACTGCTTTTCAGACTGTTTTTTCTCAGCAAAAATAAATGGCAATCCTCTGTCTGTGTCCAGCGCTGCCACCCGAATCAGATATCCGGTCATCCTCCATTCAATATGCGAAAAAATATGCTTTGCATCCGGAAGTTTCTCAATATAGAGCGGTTCCAGCTGCATATTTTTTACCTTATCCAGCACTTCCTCCCGTGTAAGATGGCCCAGGAGATTCGGAAGCTCATATAATCCGGCAAGAAGACCTTTTTCCGGTCGTTTCTGTATAGCAGTTTTCTCTCCGTCCTGAATCACAAGCACTGTCCTGTTTTGCAGAATACGCTCCTTCTTCGGTGCTTTGACCGGCAGCTCCTCTACTGTCCCGTGTCTGTATGCAAGACAGTACTCCGACACCGGACATGCTTCACAGCGTGCTGATCCATTCGGTACACAAACCACTGCCCCAAGTTCCATCAGTGCCTGATTAAAATCTCCTGGTGTCTCTTCCGGCATTATCCCCAAAAGGTTTTCTTCAATCTGCCGGCGTACTGACTGTTTCATAATATCCTGTCTGTCCTCTGTAATTCTGGATATCACACGAAGAACATTTCCATCTACTGCCGGTACCGGAATCTGATAAGCAATGGATGCGATCGCACCTGCTGTGTAATTCCCGATTCCTTTCAGACTCAGCAGTTCTTCGTAAGAAGCCGGAAGTTCTCCCTTGTATTCACAAACTACCGTCCGGGCTGCCGTCTGCATATTGCGGACGCGATTATAATATCCCAGACCTTCCCAGAGCTTCATCAGCTTCTCTTCCGGGCATTCTGCCAAAGCCTGGACATCTGGAAGCTCTCCGATAAAACGCTGAAAATAAGGCTTCACGGCCTCAACCCTTGTCTGCTGAAGCATAATCTCCGATACCCACGTATAGTAGGCATTGTTCTGATCTCTCCAGGGAAGAATCCGTTTATTCTGTCTGTACCAGTCTGTAAGAGGTTGTACGATTTCATTCAGCATGCTTCTGTCTTTTATCTGATCATTTTTCATCTTTTACCCTCAGTATGTTTTAGTATAACATAATTTCAGCCAAATGCCAGTTGATTTTTTTTATTTTACCGGATAGAATGTTATTACTTGGGATTATACCTGTAAACAATTATCTCCCATTACTAAAATTAATATTATTTTTGATACGAAAGGACCCTATTATGGACAGTATTATTTTTGATGTTGATGGAACTCTGTGGGATTCAACAGAAAGTGTTGCTCAGTCCTGGACCGCATATCTGCGGGAAAAAGAACATATGGATATTACCCTGACATCAGCCCGTCTGATGACACTTTTTGGGCAGACTCTGTCTGATATCGCACGCCAGATTTTCCCTGACTGTTCAGAAGCAGAACAGCTTCGCCTTATTGATGGATGCTGCCAGGCCGAACATGAAGCTCTCTTAAAAAAATGTGCCCCACTTTATGAGGATCTTGAAAAAATGCTGCAGATCATGTATAAGAAATATCCACTCTATATTGTCAGTAACAGTCAGAGTGGCTATATTGAAGTTTTTCTTCAGACATCAGGTCTTGAAAAATATTTCAAAGGTCATCTTTGTAATGGAGATACCGGTCTGGACAAAGGCTCCAATATCCGTAAACTTGCAGATACATATGATCTGAAATCCCCCGTATATGTCGGTGATACGTTTGGCGATTACCAGGCATGCCAGAAAGCAAATGTTCCCTTTATCTTTGCTGAATACGGATTCGGAGAAGTTCCAAAACCGGATGCACGCATCTGCAAACCAATGGATCTTATCAATATTTCTTTATAAATTCTCTCAAACAAAACAGGCACGGAAGATTTTTATCTCCCATGCCTTGTTTTATCTTTGTATTTATTTCTTGATGCATTTCTTTTTCAGGTATACCACAAATCCTACAAGAATCGCAAGAATTGCAAGAATATAAATAAACTTTGCAGTAAGACTTGTTGTGTAGGAATCTATAAATGTCACGATACCAAACAGAATCAATGTCACTCCGGATCCCTTAGTCATTTTTTTCTCATCATACTTTTCTTTGCGAAGTTTTGTGTTTCCACCCTTCAGAAAAATATCGCCATGTCCTGTCAGAAGCATGATTCCAACGATCAATGCTATTCCCGCAAGGATAAAATCAAATGATCTGTCCATTTTTTATCTCCTGTAATTATATATTAGTAAAAGCATACGATTGGCACACCATACTGTATGATATCATACAGAACTGCTGCATTATCCGGTGGAAGATTGATACATCCGTGAGATCCGTCTGTAAGATAAATATCACCGCCGAATTCATCTCTCCATGACGCATCGTGGAACCCAATACCTCCATCAAATGGCATCCAGTACTGTACCTCTGATTCATATTCATAAGTTCCGTCTGCTTTCATGGTTCCTCTCAGTACATCCGGACTTTTCTTATAGTACAATGTAAAGATACCTGCATGTGTCTGACGATCAGCATAACTCATATTTCCAGATACAAAATCTGACTCAAAGATATCGGAACCATTTTGATAATAATACATATGCTGTTCACTTAAATCTACTTCTATATAAGTATCACCCAGATCATTCACTCCGTAAGAATTGGCCGTCTGTGAATAAACAGGCTCTCTGGTCGTCTGTGTACCAGACTGAATTTCCTTGCTCAGCTGAGCAGCCTCGGCAGCCTGATCGATTTTCCAGCCATATACAGAGCTGGAAACGTAAACGGTTCTGCCACTTGTGGTCTGGAACTCACGCTCTGTACCGACCGTATCATAAGTAGCTGCAAGCTGTGCAACATAATCTGCAACATGCTGCTGGAAGGAATTATCGTCCCAGATCAGCTGACCTTTCTCATCAAACTGTAGCCAGTCTTTGATCGTGTCACCATTCAGAGTTGTTGTCTGACTGCCAAATGTATAGGTAATACTTGCTTTTGTATAATTGTTGCATGCTTCCAGTGCAGACTGCAGTGCCGGATCATCCTGTGTAACATCTGCATTCACATATGCTTCCGGTGTATCACTGAAATTTACCGAAGTCTGTCCTGCATCTACAGCAGCATTCAGTACTTTATATGCTTCTTTGATATTCAGTTTACTTCCCACGGTTTCCGGTACGATCACAAACTGTCCGTTCTGATATGCAACATATGCATTTTCCGGTTCTGTCTGATTCTCTGCCTGAGCACAGCTGAGAGTCTTAAGCTGTTCTTGCAACTGTGTTCTGTTATACCCTGTATTCTCGGATACAGTATAACTTTTCTGTTCATAGAGTCCTTTGATCCATTCATATGGCTTCTGCTGTTTCAGAAGCTTCAGAACCTCTCCTGTAGAAAGATACTGATAGCTGATATCCGCTCCGGAAATCGTCTGTGGTGCCTGATCTCTGGCTGAAACTTCAATGGTATAATTCTCAAACTTTTGTTTGAAAAGATTTTCTACCTCTGCTGCCGTCATCTGAGAACAGTTCACACCATTGATCCACGTACCTTCAAAAAATCTGTCCGCAAAATAATAACTTGCAGCCGCATAAGCACACCCACCAAGAACTACGATCATCAACATAATAAGGCCAAAAATCCGCGCCCCTTTGTGTTTCTTCACAGGTTTAGGATTCTGATACTCTGGTTTTGCTGATCTGTTCTTTTGCGTATTTGTTTTTTTGGATTTTTTCTTCCTGGAAGTTGTCTGATCCGGCATTTCCATATCATCTACCGGAACATATACAACCGGACCTGGTCTGGCAGATTTGCGATGATGTCTTACCGGCTGTGGATCTGGTTCTTCCTCTGCAGAATCATCATAATCTCCAAGATCATCCATCTCATCTTCGTCCGTTTCCGGTGGAACTATGATTTTATCCATGGTTGCATTGATTTCTTCTTCAATGCCTGTATTCTCATCCGACACTCCAGAAGTGTCTTCCTGAAGTCCGTCCTTCATTTCTTTGTTGCTCATTTAATATACTCCCTGAATATAAACAATTGAATACAACCATCTATTTATCCTGTTTTTTCCTGTAACGTTTCCATTATAACATACTTCTGTATTTTTGCACCTTAATTTATTGCTTTTTTATATTCTTTTTCCGAGGGTTGGAGCATTATAGTAACAAACCCCTGAATCTTAAGACTCAGAGGTTTGTTCAAAGTTCTGTTTATTTTAGATATTGTGATTATTTCTCAACCAGAAGACTTTCTCCCGTCATTTCTGCAGGCTGTTCCATTCCCATCAGCTGAATCAGAGTCGGGATGATATCTGCGAGGCATCCGTTCTCTCTCAGAGTGTATTTCGGATCAGCGTTTACAAGAATGAACGGAACCGGATTCGTTGTATGAGCAGTCCATGGCTCTCCTGTCTCATAATCAATCAGCTGCTCTGCATTTCCGTGGTCAGCACAGATAAACATCTGTCCGTCAACTTCTTTCAAAGCTTCTACTGCTCTTCCCACACATCCATCAACTGTTTCGATTGCTTTGACAGCTGCTGCCTGTACACCAGTATGACCTACCATATCCGGGTTTGCAAAATTGATAATGATCACATCATATTTATCAGATTTGATTGCATCCACCAGCTTGTCACAAACTTCCGGTGCGCTCATCTCCGGCTGAAGATCATAAGTTGCAACCTTCGGAGATTTAACGAGGATTCTGTCTTCTCCTTTGTTTGGTTCTTCTACTCCACCGTTAAAGAAGAAAGTAACATGTGCATATTTCTCTGTCTCAGCAATACGAACCTGTGTCATATCATGAGCCGCAAGATATTCACCAAATGTATTCTTAAGAAGTACTTTGTGGAACGCAACCTGTTTGTTCTGAATTGTTTCATCATAATCTGTAAAGCAGACATAAGTAAGATCCAGTTTCTTAGCTCTTTCGAAGCCTTTGAATTCATCATCACAGAATGCTCTTGTGATCTCACGTGCACGGTCTGGACGGAAGTTAAAGAATACTACAGAATCTTTGTCCTGGATCTTTGCAACCGGCTGTCCGTCTTTCTCAATAACTGTCGGAAGGACGAATTCATCTGTCTTATCATTATCATAGGAAGCCTGAACTGCTGCTGCAGCGTCTGTACCTTTGACACCTTCACCTTCTGTCAGGGCTTTGTATGCAAGTTCTACACGATCCCAGCGATTATCTCTGTCCATTGCATAGTAACGTCCGGAAACAACACCGATCTGTCCAACACCGATTTCTTTCATCTTGGCTTCCAGCTGTTCGATGAATTCTTTTCCTGATGCCGGCGGTGTATCACGTCCGTCAAGGAAGCAGTGTACATAAACTTTCTCAAGTCCTTCTCTCTTAGCCATCTCAAGCAGTGCATAGAGATGTGTATTGTGGCTGTGTACACCACCATCAGAAAGAAGTCCCATAAAATGAATAGCAGAATCATTTTCTTTTGCATTTTTCATTGCTGCAAGAAGTGCTTCATTCTTGAAGAAATCTCCATCGTTGATTTCTTTTGTGATTCTGGTAAGCTCCTGATATACGATACGGCCTGCTCCCATATTCATATGTCCTACCTCGGAGTTACCCATCTGTCCATCCGGAAGACCTACTGCCAGTCCACTGGCGTTTCCTTTTACAAATGGATATTCTGCCATTAATTTATCCATAACAGGAGTTTTTGCTTCGTAGATTGCATTTCCCTCATGTTTGTCGTTCAGACCATAACCATCCAGGATCATTAATACGGTTGGTTTCTTACTCATAATGTTCTCCTTTTACTGTATACTTTTTCTGCATTTTACAGCAGTATTTACTGGTATCATTTCCTATTATATAGTACCAAAAATTTAGAATTTTTCAAGGATTTTATCAGAAAAGCTTAACGGAAGTACGGATAGTTTGTCTTTCGCATCTGCCTGGAGCTGTTCAAGCCAGCCTCCGCAGATTGCTGTCAGAAGTTCCATCATCATTCCGCGGGATTCCGGAGCAAATTTTTCCACACGTTTCACCATCGCAGCCAGACTTTTCAGTCCTCCGGACTGTACTTCACTCAGATTCTCGTAACCGGATGCCTGTAATGTTGCAAAAAGATCTTCAATCAGAAGTCTCTTCTGTTCCGTATCCATACCATCGATCCATTTGTGCAGGATTTCAATAAATCGGAGTGCCGTTTTGTTCAGACTGTCTCGCCGTACCAGCGCCGGTCCCTGCACCTCCCAGGAAAATCCATCATGCTGGAGAAGTCCCTTACTGGAGCTTGCAACAATAACTGGTTCTTTTTCATGCTCCAGAAGCGTCCCTATAATAGAATACTCCGGAATAATACGAATAATCTTCGGCATCATTTCTTTCATTTCCGGCAGCTCTTGAAATTCTCTGGAGAATCCGGGCCCGTCATTAGAATAGATTTCAAGTATCTTTTCATGAGCACTTTTGCACATCACCGAGCCATAAATCGCAAGGTTTCCACCTTTAGAATGTCCTCCGACTCTGAGCATTCCATCTGTATGTTCCGAGATTTTCTGCAAATACTCTATGGCTCTTTTTTGTGCCGGAACTACACCTGTGCTGAGATTAAAATCTTCTTTCCATCCTATGATCGTATCATCCGTTCCGCGAAAAGAGACATAGGAAGTGCCGTCCTCCAGAACAATTTCCATTGCAGCAAACTGCTGCTCAGCTTCCGTTACAATATCATTCACATAATTTCTTACCACACATTTTCCAAATCTGACAGACTTCGCCATTTCCATCATCATAAACGGAGCCAGGCGGATAAAAGATTTATCCGCCTCCAGTTCTTTCATCGTATGAAGTTTCATAAATTCTTTCGTCAGCTTTTTCAGTCCGATTCCCTTCTGTTTTGTCACTGCCGAAATTCCATCCAGATTCACATATGAAAAACATGCAAGAATCAAATTGTCCACTTCGTTAAACTGCGACTGTTCAAAGGAAAGATCCCCTCTCCAACTGATGTAATCCATAATATTTCCCATAAGCAACCCCTTTTGTGAAATTTTATACTCCGTCCACAAAGCAACTTAAGGTATCTCTGATCTATACGATCTTATTCTCCATATACACGAAGCATGCTGCTTACTTTACGTACTGAGCTTCTTCCACTCAGTTCTTCCATTGCCGTACGGAAATCGCCTTCGCGAACTTTGGCTGTGATGACAACAACTTCGGCACTTTCTTCTGCACGGGCAGCTTTCTGAATGATCTGTGCTACGCTGACTCCATATTTTGCAAAGACAGCCGTCATTTCAGCAAGTACACCACAACGATCTTCTACGATCAATCTCATAAAATAACGATTATAAGTATCTGCCATCTTCTTTACCGGAAGTTCTTTATAACAGGTACATCCAATTCTTGCACAGCAGTTTGCCTTAATATTTCTTGCAATATCAAAAAGATCTCCTACAACAGCGCTTGCTGTCGGAAGCTCACCTGCGCCACGACCATAGAACATGGCATTTTCTACTGCATCACCATTGACAAATACAGCATTATAAGAATCATTTACAGATGCAAGCGGATGACTGCTTGGAATCAGCATTGGGCAAACATATGCTTCAATTCCCTCTACTGTATTCTTTGCAACTCCAAGAAGTTTTATGTCACAGCCCATTTCTTTGGCATATTTGATATCTTTTGCTGTAATCTTGGTAATTCCTTCAATATAAACGTCATCAAAAACAACTCTGGAATTAAATGCTACAGACGCTAGAATTGCCACTTTTCTTCCTGCATCCAGTCCTTCAATATCTGCTGTCGGATCGGCTTCTGCATAGCCAAGTTCTGTTGCAAGTGCCAGTGCATCTTTAAATTCCATTCCATCCTGGGTCATCTTTGTAAGAATAAAGTTTGTTGTACCATTGACAATACCCATAACTTCTGCCATATGATTACCGGCAAGACATTCTTTCAATGGACGAATGATCGGAATTCCACCTGCTACAGCTGCTTCAAACAAAAAATCCACATGATGTGCTTCTGCTGCATCAAGAAGTTCTTTACCATGTACCGCAATCAGATCTTTATTTGCCGTTACGACATGTTTTCCTGCATTTATTGCTGCCAGTATGTAGCTTCTTGCCGGTTCAATTCCACCGATCAACTCGATCACAATATCAATTTCCGGATCATTTACGATCTCATCACAATTGTTGGTCAGAACGGCCGGATCTTCAACCTTTGCAGCAGCTTTTTCCAGATTACGTACCAGGATCTTCTTGATTTCAATCTGACTTCCAATCTTCGGAATCATGTCTTCTTTCTGCTTCTGTAATACCTTATATACACCTGTTCCTACTGTACCAAAACCCAGAAGGGCAACACGAATGATTTTTTTATCCATTTTGAAATAGGCTCCTTTCTCCTCGTCCCTTATCTCTTTATTCTTATATTACTGTTCACAGGTAATATCCCGCGAGGTGTTTTTCCATGAATATGGCAAAATCCCGAGACATACGGGGCAAAATGCTATCACCGAAGGTGATGTGAAATGCATTTTGACCAAGCTACTGTGAACGAAGTGAACAGTGAATATTTTACCACTTGTGTTTAATAGTATTGTATAAAGCGGATTTTGTCAAGCACGGACATTTGTGCGTCTCTGGAAGCAAAAAAAGCCAGATACCTCTTACCTGGCCGGTTTGAAGTATCTGACTCTTAAAATCATCTTATTGATAATTATTTGTAGTTAACGATCTTTCCGAAATCTGGTTTCAGGGAAGCTCCACCAACAAGTCCACCATCGATATCACCCATTGCAAACAGTTCTGCTGCATTTCCTGCATTTACAGATCCGCCGTACTGGATACGGATAGCTGCTGCTGTATCTGTGTCGTAGATCTCAGCTACACAGTCACGGATACCTTTGCAGATTTCCTGAGCCTGTTCGCTTGTAGCTGTTTTGCCTGTTCCGATAGCCCAGATTGGTTCGTAAGCGATAACCATAGTTTTAGCCTGGTCAGCTGTTACGTTCTGAAGACCAACTTTAACCTGCTGACGGATCCAGTCCATAGTGATGCCCTGTTCTCTCTGCTCAAGAGATTCTCCACAGCACATGATTGGTGTAATGCCATGTTCGAAAGCTTTAAGTACTTTCTTGTTAACGTCTTCGTTTGTTTCTCCGAAGTAATCTCTTCTTTCGGAATGTCCAAGGATAACGTATTTAACACCAGCGTCAACCAGCATAGCCGGAGCGATTTCACCTGTGTAAGCACCTTTTTCTTCGAAGTACATGTTCTCTGCTGCTACAGCAATATTTGTACCTTTGCAAGCTTCAACAACCGGAACGATGTCGATTGCCGGAACACCGAATACTACGTCTACTTCATCGTTCTGTACAAGTGGTTTCAGAGTTTCTACTAATTTAACTGCTTCGCTTGGAGTCATGTTCATTTTCCAGTTTCCAGCGATAATTTTCTTTCTTTCCATTTTCTTATCTCCTAATTTTTATTTATTACTGTATATATCTTTTCGTAATAAGCTGCGGATATGGAAATTCGATTCACTAAATCGCACTATTTCCCGCCATACATGTTCGCCTCGCACTAAATTCACACTGCGTCTCTGACTTGTGTTCATTAAGAGCGGCGAACCAAGTAAACGCTAAGTTCTGTCTGCGCCTGCGGCTTGCCAAGGAAGTTCGATTCACTAAATTCGGGCTACGTTTACACTTGCCCTCATTAAGTTCCTTCGAACTAAATTCACACTAAATTCGAGACTGCGCCTGCGGCTTGCTCTCATTAAGTGTTCTATTTATCGTTAGCTGCTGCTACGCCCGGTAACTCCTTACCTTCGAGGAATTCCAGAGAAGCACCGCCACCTGTGGAGATGTGAGTCATCTTGTCGCCATAGCCAAGGATGTTGACTGCAGCAGCGGAATCACCACCACCGATGATTGTTGTAGCTTCTGTATCAGCAAGAGCTTTGGCAACTGCTTCTGTACCATGAGCAAAATTCGGCATTTCGAAACAGCCCATTGGTCCGTTCCAAACAACTGTCTTAGCATCTTTTACAGCATCACAGAAGATTTTCTCTGTCTCTGTTCCGATGTCCATTCCTTCCCAGCCATCCGGAATACATCCACGTTTTACGATCTGGATGTTGCAGTCATTGGAGAAATCATCTCCGATTCTGTTGTCAACCGGAAGAAGAAGCTTAACACCTTTTTCTTCTGCTTTCTTAAGCATGTCTAATGCATACTGAAGGTAATCGTCCTCGCAGAGGGATTTACCGATATGTCCGCCAAGTGCTTTAGAGAATGTGTAAGACATACCACCACCAATGATCAGAGTATCAACTTTATCAAGAAGGTTGTTGATAACAGAGATCTTGCTGGAAACTTTAGCTCCACCAAGGATAGCTACGAATGGTCTTTCCGGATTGTTTACAGCGTTTCCGAGGAAATCGATCTCTTTCTGCATCAGATATCCAACAACAGCTGTATCTACATATTTGGTAACACCAACGTTAGAGCAATGTGCTCTGTGAGCGGTACCAAATGCATCGTTTACAAATACGTCGCAAAGAGAAGCAAGTTCCTTGCTGAATTCATCACCGTTCTTAGTCTCTTCTGCACGATAACGGGTATTCTCAAGAAGAATGATCTCGCCGTCTTTCATGTCAGCTACTGCTGCTTTTACAGTGTCATCTACAACAACCGGGCTTGGAACGAATTTCACTTCCTGTCCGAGAAGTTCTGTGAGACGTTTTGCAACAGGTGCAAGAGAAAGCTCCGGTTTCGGCTCTCCTTTCGGTTTTCCAAGGTGAGAGCAAAGGATAATCTTTCCACCATCTGCAACAAGCTTCTTGATTGTAGGAAGAGCTGCTACCAGACGGTTCTCATCTGTAATCTTACCGTCCTGCAGAGGTACATTGAAGTCACATCTTACGAGGACTCTTTTGCCTTTTACGTTGATGTCATCAACAGATTTCTTATTCAGCATCTTGTTATGCCTCCTTATAAAATTTAACTTTTTATACAGACAAAAGGGTCCGGTCCTATTCAGACCGGACCCTTCTCTGAGTCTTATTCATATGCTGTCAAGCCATAGCTTGTCAGCATTCGAAAACCCTACTCTGCTTCTGATTAAGCGTTAAGCAGCTTACCAAAGTGTTTGATTGTACGAACCATCTGGCTTGTGTAGGAGTTCTCATTATCATACCAAGAAACAACCTGAACCTCTG
>OGYI01000945.1_pt1 | contig 32254 bp, 37 predicted proteins | sample 1576521 | NCBI WGS metagenome assembly OGYI01 (sample SAMEA3541484, study PRJEB24748) | human gut metagenome | biome: human gut; feature: human-associated habitat; material: faeces | place: China | collected 2012
TTTTTTACAATCCGTCAAAAATATGTGACCGGCAATCAGGTAATCCACACCACGTCTTTCTGCATAAACAGCTTCCTCCCGGCTGTGAACCGATACGCCAACCTGTTTCCATGCCTTAAAGACATCCGCCTTCCCGACCGGATACGTTTCCACCATCCTATCTGCATCTCCGGCCATCTGCCGAAATACCGGCATAGACAGATGCAGTCGCCGAATATCTAACTTTTCCCCAATCTTCCAAAAATGATTGAGAATCAGTGGTGTTTCCCAGGCACCGCAAATCTCCCGACACCGTTTCGCATAAACCTCATAATCCTCCGGCGCCATGTCTTTTTCCCGGAGAATCATCCCATCCGGCTTTGCCGCCGCTATCTTTTCAATCTGCTTAAAATAAACTTCCTCTCCCCCGGAAATCAATTTCCGGTTCGTGATTGCATAAATCATTTTTCTTTAGCTCCAATCGCCAGCCGATTAATCTGAGCAGACATATAGCCAGCGCCAAATCCATTATCAATATTGACAACCGCCACACCTTCGGCACAGGAATTGATCATTGTCAATAAGGCCGACATTCCCTGCATATTTGCCCCATAGCCGACAGATGTAGGCACCGCGATGACCGGCTTATCCACAAGTCCGGCGATGACTCCTGCCAACGCCCCTTCCATTCCGGCGATCGCCACCACACAATTTGCCTTGCGTATCGTCTCCACCCTGGAAAGCAGACGATGAATACCTGCCACACCCACATCATAAATCCGGTCCACATAACATCCAAAAAATTCCGCTGTCCGAGCCGCTTCTTCCGCCACCGGAATATCCGAAGTTCCACCGGTACATACTGCGATCCGCCCCTCTAATTCCGGCACATGATACTGCAGATAAATCGTCCTGGAAAGCTCTTCGTAAACGGCTTCCGGAAGCACGGCTCGAACGGCCTCATACTGTTCCTTCGATGCCCGCGTGCCAAGAACATTGCTTTTACGCTCACTGAAACTCTGGAAAATCTTTACCAGATGCTCCGTCGTCTTTCCCGCACAATAAACGACCTCACCAAAACCGGAACGCAACGCCCGATGATGATCCAGCTTGGCAAAGCCCAGATCTTCATACGGTAATTTCTTTAAATATTCTTCTGCTGCATTTAAATCCATTTCTTTATTCTGAACTTTTAGTAATAATTCATGTACATCCATGCCTGACCTCTTATAATTTTACTTCCGGACATCGCCGGCTTCCTATTGCTCAAAGAGACTATCACTGTCACCGAATGTGGTGAAAATGATAGTCTCTTACCGTTTTCATTCTATATTTTATTACTCTTTTGGCGCATCTGAAGCTTTAGCCTCCTGTCCTTCGAGCTGCTGCGCATGAAGCTGCTGTTCGTGAAGTTTCTTCTCACGATATTCGTGCCGCTCATGCCGTTCATGTTTCTTATGTTTCAGCTCATAAGCAACAAGCAATGTGATTGCAATATGCAAAACTACGATGCCGAGTACTAAAATGATATCTGTCAAATCACCAATCGTAATCAGCTTGACAATTTCGGCGCAGAGCATAAACTGCAAAGCCACTGCCATGCCCTGACTCAGATGCAAGTCAATATCCGGATTCTTTTTAAATAATTCAATCACACCACGAACACCGGAAATTGCAACAATGATAACGCCAATCCACTCAAACCCCATCGCCGAATATGTAACAACCTCGTGTAAAAGATGATGCAGTATTTCTTCCATTGCTTTATCCCCTCCCCTATGAAAAATATTGTAATATATTTTCCATTGGAAGTCAAACAAAACAGGCTGAAACAGTGCCATTTTTCCCTATTTTTTGTCCCATCTCAGCCTGCATTTTATCCACACTTTGTCATCCGGCTACTGTTCAATCTGCCGTCCAAGAAAACCGGCTGCGGCAGCCGCCAGTTTCTTTTCCACATCACCCATGACATTCTTTTCATCCTTGCTCGCAATAATCACCGAACCAATGGCATCACCTTCCGAAATAATCGGACAGATGACCTGATGCGCATAAGACTCCCCCTCGCTTTCAATAAGGGGCACATAATCCTTCTCTGAACTGGAAGCTGAAACCAGCTTACGTTTTTCAATTACACCATCCAGAGATTTACTCACCGCCTTGTTCATCAATTCCCGTTTACCGTTTCCGGCTACGGCAATATGATTATCCCGGTCCGTAATACTCACTATATGTCCTGTACTATGAGCCAGAGCTTCCGCATACTGACGGGCAAATGCCCCCAATTCTCCAATCGGAGAATATTTTTTCAATATAATTTCACCTTCACGGTCCGTAAAGATCTCCAATGGATCTCCCTCCCGAATATGCAGCGTTTTACGAATTTCCTTTGGTACGACAACCCGGCCTAAATCATCAATTCTCCTCACAATTCCCGTAGCTTTCATATAAAAACTCCTCCATATAACGTAATCATTAATGTTTCGATTTATTATCTGCCAAACCAGAGAATGTATGCATCAAATTGTAGAAATCCATGCTCATATTTGTAATTAATAATCAGGCTTCACCCATAACTTCCACATAAACGGTGCGCGCCTGCGGTCCGTCAAAATCGACCAGATATATTTCCTGGGCTCCGCCGCAGACAATTTTTCCATCAATAACAGGGAACATACAATGGTTTCCCATCAGCATACTTTTTAAGTGACCCTGAGAATTGTTGCCGGTGGCGCCGTAATCCGGAAGAAAATGAGCATGGGCATAAGGCACATCCAGCGGTACCATTCGTTCCAGCATTTCGCTGATATCCGTCTCGACACACGGCAGTGCTTCATTTACCATAATTCCCGTTGTCGTGTGTGCCGTAAGCACTGCTACATGGCCATTTTTAACACCGCTTTCTTCAACAATGCGATGCACCTCTTCCGTTATATTCATATATTCTTCCACACTTTTGCTCAAACGATGAATTTTTTTTAAAACAACCATATTTTCTACCTCTCTCCGGTTAAGAACCGTATTGCATTTCCCGCATAAAGGTCTTTTCGCGCCGATTCCCTCATCGGAATCTTATCCAGCGCCCGTTTCAGTTTAAATGCCCGAAATCTCGGCGTATTCGACGCAAACATGACCTGCCTGCCAAACCCACGCTCATACCAGCGCGGTCCCATATCCACGGTAAACAGCCGCTCCATCGACTCTTCCGGTGAATCCATATATAAAACCGAAGTATCCGTATAAACATTCGGATATTTAATCATCAGCATGACCATTTCCCGAACCCACGGCCAGGCAAAATGAGCCAGACAGCAGCGCAGTTCCGGATGACGGATGAAAACTTTCTCAAATGCCAGCGGATGGGAATATTCAGCCGGCGTATTCGGCTCCCAGGACGTTCCCGCATGAAAAATGATCGGTTTATTCCGGCTCTCACAAATTTCATAAATCGGCTCCAGCAATTCTTCCGCCGGATAAAATTTCTGTTTCGACGGATTCAGTTTCAGCCCCTGAAGACCCAAGTCATCGAAGGCGTGGCGTAATACTTCTTTTGCATCCGGGCGATGCGGGTCCACGCTGGCAAAACCGATGAGACGGTCCGGATAGATGGATTGAAGTCTCGCCACCTGTTCATTCGTTACTATATATCCGCCTTCGGTTGTCGTAATATCCAGCGGAAGCAGCGCTGACTTCTCGATGCCGCCGTAATCCATTTCTACAAAGACTTCATCCCATTCCATTGGTCCCTGTTTCCAGACGCCAAAACTATTTTTTCGAAATTCCAGCTCTTCTGCGTCCTCACAGATTGGTTTATAAAAAATCGGATGAAGATGCATATCGATAATCATAAAAATCTCTCCCCTTCAATATCTAATAAGGTTTAAATCCAGAAATCACCTGCGATGAAAGCTCAGCTCCCCGTGCCATGCATGCAGGAACAGAGTCGCCCTGAAGCAGGCCAAAAGTAAAACCGGCAATATAACTGTCTCCGGCCCCGACCGTATTCACCACCTTCGCCGGTACGATTCCACAAGTATAAAACTGACGACCGTCATAGGACAGACTTCCTTCATCTCCCAGAGTTGCGGTTACCAGTTCAGGCCCACAAGCATGGATTTCCTTCATCCAATCCCGGAGCCCGTCCCTTTCTATCCCATCGGCTGAAAAGAACACATAATCAACATAAGGAAAAATATCCATGCAATGATATTCCGGATTCTTTGTAAATATGGAAAAATCCATGAGAATTTTCACCCCGGCAGCCTTCCATGCCGGAAGATGATCCAAAACATTCCCAAACAGATCGGTGTGGAGCAACTCATGTTCCGCCACGAAATGAAACTCCTCATCCGTGATCACATAATGCTCCATAACACCATCAATGGATTCCAGATGTACCCGATCCGTACCGTCATGAAGTTCCATCCGGGTAATACAGGTTGCCCCTGACTCTGTCCGGAGATGGGAAATATCTATCCCCTCCGACGCCAGAGTCCGTTTCATTTCATCTCCGTAACCGTCCTTTCCGACCACGCTCACCGCACTGACCGGAACCCCCATCCGGCGCAGATGAATGCCCCAGTCAATGCCATTTCCTGTGGCATACCATTCATTTATATTTTCATAAATATCCACGCAACAAAAGCCAACTGCCGCCACCTTTTTCTCAGTCATCATAATGTACTCCATAGCCCCAGGCGCCATCGATACCACAGACCCGGGAAGCAAAAACCGCGGCTTCCTGCAATGCCTTCGGAATAGCCTGCTCATCGGTCTGTCCATCTTTTTTGGCTGTCAGATAACCAACCAGAAAGGCTGTCAGAAGACTGTCCCCGGCGCCCATCGTATCCGCCATTTTTTCAACCGGCATGGCTGACTGAACATAATACCGCCTTCCGTCAAAGGCCATACATCCTTCCGCCCCCCGGGAAGCGCAGACAAAGGATGGACCAAGAGAATGTATCCATTCCAGTTTTTTTCGAATTTCAGATGCCTCCAGATCATTACATGAAAGAAATGCATAAGTAACCGACGGAGCCACCGTTTCAATATAAGCATTCTCCGAATCATCAGAAAAATCAAAGCTGATCGGAACGCCTGTCGCTTTAATTTTGGGCAGCTCCCGTTCCGTAAAGCAATAATTTCCCGTATGCACCACATCAAACTGACAAATATACTCCAGATCAAAACGATTCAGCGCATAACGCATATCGCCGCGAACGCCGCCCTCATTACTTTCCAGAAACACCCGATCTCCGTCAATAACAGTGTTTTTTGAGCAACCATTTTCTCCAATGACCTGGACACACTTTATAAGTTCAATCTGCTCCGCCTCCAGAGACCCAATGACATGTTCCGCCTCCCTGTCGCTTCCGAAGATACCCATGTATGCGCTCCGCTCCGCTCCGAACCGCTTTGCATACACTGCAAAATTTACGGCATTTCCGCCAGGATACATGATTTTTAAATGTTCATATTTATCAACCACATTATCGCCGAATCCCAAAACTTTTACCGGATATGTCATACCGCACCTCATTTCCTAATAAGCCACTTTACCCATATATCTCCGATAGTCCACATCATGGTCAAAGACCTTACCGCGGGCCGAACGGAGTTCACAGTTCATCGGATAAAACAGAACCGGGTCCAGATAATCCCGAACCGCCGGGTCAATGATATCCATACCATAATCCAGAGCATCCAGTACCATCAGACAGTCTGTATGGGTCTTTAAGAAATCCTCGGCCCGTTCATCCATCGGACGGCATTTTCCTGAACTCTTCTGAAGGAAATAGAATACTCCGTTTTCTGTCACTTCAAATGGTCCATGGAAATATTCGCCGCTGTGAATATAAGCACAGTGCTGCCACTGCATTTCCATCAGACTGCAGATAGCAAAGCCATAGGTCTGACTGAAACTGGCGCCGCTTCCGAGAATATATAAAAATGGATGCTTCGTACAAAGCTGTGCAAAACGATCGCACAATTCCCGACGAACACGCACTTTTGCCTTAGCCACAATCTCATCCATCTTTTCAATGCCTTCCATTAAAGCGCCATAAGCTTCAAAAGTTTCCTGTGCTGCCAGAAGCTCTGCTGCCAGAGAAAGACTGATTCCGCTCGGGATCTCACAGGTTTTCAGATTATCGCCCCAGGGATAAATCCACGAAATCCATTGATCGCTGTCCGCCGGGCTGCCCGGATGATTTGTCATCATGACAACTGCAGCATTTTTCGACAATCCCAGTTCCGCCGCATCCAATGTTTCCTTTGTACCGCCGGAATGACTACAGAGAATCACCAGACTGTGTGCACCCAGTTTTTTTGGTGTTGCCAGGATAAACTCCCTACTTGTATAAATTCCAGATTCCACCAGGGTACTTTCGGCCATCAGCATACAATGGGCCGGATATAAATCCACCAGACTGCCTCCGCATGCCACCCAGTAAACCTGACGAATTTCATTTTTCTGTTCTTTCACCTGTTGAATTACGCTTTTTGCATCCATAATGTTCCTCCTGTTATTCATCTATATATCTTTCAAAATTTTTCATATTTCTGAAATCCGCAGCGGCCGGATTGTCATAATATCGTCCGTCGGTAATTTCCTGTCCTAGCAGCCCCGAATATCCATACTGATTCATTACGGCGATTTCCTCACCAAGATGGTGTGTACCGTCCCCCCAGATTAAATGTCCATAAGGATTTCCGTCAATAAAGTGCATATGTTTCAGGTCATCGCCAAAAGCTTCAAACCAATCCGCCAGCGTTTCTCCCGCCACACTGGCGGCACACAGATCAACCATTGGTTTCAAATATGGACTGTTGACTTCTTGTAATATCTGCTTTTCCTGAGCCAGATTCGTCACAATCTGGCTTTCCTCCGGCCGCAGCGATTCCATAACAAGGGTAATGCCCTGACGCCCGGCCTCTTCAGCCAGCCGTGAAAGCATATCTGCGCTCCGCTTCCTGGCCTCTTCGCTGTCCTCATTACGATAGCCCCATCCCGAATTAATCTCCATTAGAGAACATCCGAGTTCTTCTGCCAAAGCAATACCGTTTTTAAAATATTTAAAGCTGCGCTCCACATGTTCCTTTTCTCTGGCGGCTACCTGATAAGGATAAAGGCAGTTTTCCGGGGTCAGCACACGCACCTGGAGTCCCCGTTCCCGGATTTTTTTCCGAATGACTTTCGCATCGTAATAGCCCATATGATCCAGCCAGACATGGGGCGCTCCGCACCACAGTTCCAAAGATTTGAATCCAAGTCTTTGCTGTACATCAAGAAAATAGTCCAGCGAGTAATTTAAATAATGAATATTCATTCCTGCGACCTGCTCCCGCCGGATTTTCGGTCTGAATACAGGTTTCGTCATATCACACATCCGCCCTGTCCCCTTCCTCTATAATATAAGGTTCAAAGGCCCTGAAATTTCTTGCGTCTGCCGCCGCCGGGTCTTCAAAATATCTGAAATCTGTAATTTCCTGACTGATCAGTCCCTCATAGTGATATTTATTTAAAACGTCCAGATAACTTCCCAACGGAAATAGTCCATCACCCCAGACCAGATGACCATAGGGCCGTCCGTCCACAAAGTGGGTATGTACAATGTCATTTCCAAGAGCCGAAAACCATTCCTCCGGCGTCTCACCGGCCACGCCCATGGCAATCGTATCCAGTCCGGCCTTAATGTTCGGATGGGAAACGTCCTGAAGAAGCTGCTTTAATTCAGGAAGGGTAATGATGCATTTGCTTTCCTCCGGCCGAACCGTCTCCACCGCAATGGTAATCCCATAATCTGCGGCCGTCGGCGCCAGCAGCGACAGACTTTTTACCGCCCGTTCATACACTCTGTCATATTCTTCGTCCCAGACGCCGCCGATACAATTCGTCAGAAGTTTCGTTGCTCCAAACTGTTCGGCAGCTTCCAGCCCCCGTTTAAAATATTCCATGCTCCGCTCGTGAAATCCCGGTTCCGGCGAACACATCAAATATTGATACACCGCGCACTCCGGTGTGAAACAGCCAATGGTCAGCCCTTTCTCTTCCGCCATTTTCCGTATCGGCGCCGTATCCTGAAAGCCGGTATGGTCCATGAGAAAATGGGGAGCCATACCTACCAGCTCGATTGTCTGAAATCCAGCTTTCGCCTGGGCGTCCAGCATATAATCCAAAGGATAATATAAATAATGAATACCCATAGCAGAAAGCTGCTTTCTGTGAATTACTGCCAATTCAATTCCTCCTCTTAGTTTCTTCGGCTTTTTCCATCAGTTTTCATCCAGGAACCGAAATTATAATATATGATAAATAAAACGGTTGACACAGACCAGGAAATAGGATAACTCAACATGATCGTATTCATTCCCGGCCAGATCATCGGTGCAAACATGGCCCAAAGACTCCGAATCGCAAAAGCGCTGACGCCCGTGATCAGCATTGGCACAAAACTGTTTCCCGCACCTTTGATGACGCCGCCGAGCAATTCTGTTCCTGTATAAGTAAAATATGTAGGAACAAGAAAAAATGTATATTGTAATCCCAGGGCCAACACCACTTCATCCGTTGAAAAAATACCGAGGAACTGCCGTGAAAAAATAAGCAGCGGCAGACAGATGCCGGCAGTCAGTCCAATTGAGATCCCAATGCCGGCATGCATTCCGCCGCGCACCCGGTCCATCTTTCCTGCACCGTAATTCTGACCGGTAAATGTAGTCATGGCTGTTCCAAAAGCTGTCATCGTCAGCCAGAATATGCCATCCAGCTTACTGATGGCCGCCCAGGCCGCCGCCACGTCTGTACCAAGAAGATTGACCTTTGCCTGTACGACAAGATTGGATACGGTATACAACATGTACTGGAAACCTGATGGAAGTCCGAGCCTGATAATCTGTCGAAAAACCTCCGGATAAACCCGGCATCCACTGAGTACAAACCGGTAACTCTCTTTTGTGCTTAAAAGGGTCTTCAATACAAGAACCGCACTGGAGGCCTGAGCCAGAATCGTTGCCAGGGCCGCACCAAATATCCCCATTTTAAAAACGGCCACAAATAAAACATCCAATCCAACATTCACAACGGTTGTAAATATAAGAAAATACAGCGGGCGTTTCGCATCCCCGATCGCCCGGAGGACACTTGATCCCATATTATATAAAAGTGACGGAATAACACCGCAAAAATAAACCCGAAGATATAGCATTGCACCATCTATGACATCCGCCGGTGTATTCATCCAGCGCAACGCCGTCGGCGTCGCTAAAATTCCGGCCACCGTTAAAACCGCGCCACAGACCAGAGACAATTTCATGGAAGCGTAAACCGCATATTTTAAGCGTCCATTATCTCTCGCACCATAACAGTGGGATATAACAACACCCGCTCCTGCTGAAGCGCCGATAAAAAAGCCTACCGATAAATCCACCAGCAGACTGGACGTACCGCCAAGAGCCGCCAGCGCCTCCTTGCCAATAAAACGGCCTACGACCACTGCGTCCACCGTCGTATACATCTGCTGAAAAATAGAACCAAACCATATCGGAAAAAAATAAAGCAGAAGGTTCTTCCAAATACTGCCCTCAGTAATATCTCTGCCGGACATTCTTTCCATAAAAATCTTCCCCCTCTATTTATGTTAATCGTAAAAAAGGTATTCAGAACATCGCCTTGTAGCACGCATTTCGCACACTATACCTACGGCAAGGTTTTGAATACCCTTTTTTGCCCTCTCACCCGGTGGTGAGGGAAGGTAGAATCATTCATTTTACCAGAATAAAATACCATTAATTATCTGAAAAGTCAATGATTCTCACCTGAGAAATATGTAAAAAAACGTAAAAACTTGTGAATGATTATTGACTTTAACAGTATATCTATTTAAAATTAAATTCATAAAAGATTTGCCGATATTAAAATCAAAGGAGAGAGAAGAAATTATGAAAAAATGTCTTGCATTAACCCTCGCACTGGTTCTCGCCCTTGGGTGCACAGCCTGCGGCGGTTCAGAAAAGAAAGAAACTAAAGCTGAAACAACTGCGGCCGCTGAATCCGGTGAAACAGCAGCAGCCGCTTCGGATACCGAATACAAAGCAACCGATATCGAATACCACTCCGTTGCTGAAATTCAGAAGCGCGGTGTATTCCATGTTGCTACGGAAGCTACCTTTGCTCCATATGCTTTCAAAGATGCGGACGGCAATATCGTCGGTCTTGAAGCTTCGATGGCACAGGCTATGGCCGATGATATGGGTGTTGAACTGGTCATTGACGATATGGCTTTTGATTCAGTTCTGCCAAGCGTTCAGGCCGGTCTTGATGACGTAGCTATCGCCGCCCTGACTCCGGATGCAGAACGTCAGAAGAGTTTCACTTTCACTCAGTCTTATCTGTCCAACGGCCAGATGTCTCTTGTCCGTGCAGAGGACGTGGATAAATTTAAAGATGAAAGCGCTATGGTTGCCGGTGTGACAATGGGCGCCCAGAAGGGAAGCTACCAGCAGAAGGTTGCCGACACGCTTTATCCAGATTGCACCGGTCGTTATCTCGAAACCATTCCAAATGTGATTATGGACCTGAAAGCAGGCAATATCGATATTGCCATCATGGATTATGACAATGCTTATTCTTATGCTCAGCAAAATGAGGATTTGGAAACCGCTTTCGTCGTTCCAATGCTTGATGGCGATGAACCGGCTAACTGCGCGGCAGCCATGAAGGGCAATGAGGATTTGACAAACTATCTCAATGAATTGATTCAGAAATACATTGATGATGGTTCCATGCAGAAATGGTATGAAGAAGCTGTTGAACTTCAGCTCTCACTGAGCGAAGCTGAATAATCCGCACAATGAGGTGCTGCCTTTCGTGCAGCGCCTTTTTTTATATTTTTCAGGGGAGGGTTTTTATGGATTTATTTTCTGCAGGCCGGATGGCCTCATTATTTTCTCAATATGCCGGTCATTTCCTCAGCGGCGCCCGGATGGCTCTGATCTTATCCCTGATCACCGTCATTCTCAGCACCATTCTGGGAACGATATTTGCTCTCGGTAAAATGTCCCACATTAAGCCGTTAAAATGGCTCATCAGCATCTATATCGAAATTTTCCGCTCCACGCCGTTAATGGTTCAGGTTATGGTCATTTATTTCGGCGCAGCCGCTTTTGGTATTAAAATTAACGTTCCTTTTATGAAGGACTTCAACAGCTTTTTCTGGGGACTCCTCGTTCTTGTCCTCAACAGCTCTGCCTATGTTGCCGAGATCGTCCGGAGCGGCATCGGCGCTGTGGATTCCGGACAGATTGAAGCTGCCAGAAGTCTCGGTATGTCCCACGGTTTAACATTAAAAATGGTCATTCTTCCTCAGGCGCTCCGAAATATTCTTCCAGCGCTTATGAATGAATTCGTATCCATTATCAAGGAGACTTCCATTGTCTCTCTTGTCGGCATCAGCGAGCTGATGTTCTGTGCCAAAGACGTGGTTTCCATCTCCTATCGGACGCTGGAACCTTACGTGATTGCGGCAATCATCTATTTTATTATGGTATTCCCGCTGTCAAAGCTTGTCGCATACATCGAAAGGAGGCTGAACGCAAGTGTCACACGTTAAAACAGATGAAGCCCTCTTACAGGTACGCGGGCTGAAAAAACATTTTGGCCATCTGGAAGTTCTCAGGGGCATTGATATTGATATACATAAAGGTGAAGTCGTGGCAGTTATCGGCCCATCCGGTTCAGGTAAAAGTACCTTCATCCGCTGTCTCAACCGTCTGGAAGAACCAACCGCCGGCGAAGTCATCTTCGAAGGCCAGCAGATCAACACCAAGAAGGCCGATATTGATAAAATCCGGCAGAAAATCGGTATGGTATTCCAGAATTTTAACTTATTCAGTAATATGACCATTATGCAGAACATCACCGCAGCACCGATTAATGTCAAAAAAATTCCGAAAGACCAGGCCGAAGAGCGGGCTTTAAATCTTCTCGACCGGGTTGGTCTGAAAGATAAAGCCGCCGAATATCCGGTCCGCCTTTCCGGCGGCCAGCGGCAGCGTGTTGCTATCGCCCGTGCCTTAGCCATGGACCCGGATATCCTCTTATTCGATGAACCAACCTCCGCATTGGACCCGGAAATGGTTGGTGAAGTTCTGAACGTTATGAAAGAACTGGCCGAAGACGGTATGACCATGGTCGTTGTCACTCATGAAATGGGCTTTGCCCGCGAAGTGTCTGACCGGGTCATCTTTATCGATCAGGGTGTCATACAGGAAGAGAATGAACCAAAAGAATTTTTCGCTCATCCGAAAAATCCACGGCTTAAAGACTTTCTAAATAAGGTATTATAAAATCAAATAACCCTCAACATTTCCTTCTCAAACCTTGAAACGGTTTTATGAGGAAATGTTGAGGGCTTTTTTTATACCCTTGGAGCATCCCGTAATTCATGTCCTTCGGGCGGACGCGCACCGTCAGGCTACGCGCGATAAGGTATATAGACTCAGGACAGTTGATGCATATAGTCCTTCGTCGCTTCGTAAAATTTGTTGAAAATTTTTCCCTGTTTCCGATACAGCGAAAAATTTTCCGAATTCGGGATATAGGTTTTTTTCACCTGTATCTTCGTGGAAAGTTCGTTCCAGTCGGCAAAAGTTCCCCCGGCTAACGCCGCCATCAATGCATCACCATAAGCCGCCCCGAAAGATACTGCGGGCACGCAGACTTCCTGTTCAAGAATATCTGCCAGACATTGGAGCCAGAGGGCATTTTTTGTTCCACCGCCCACTGCAAAAATGCGACGCATCGGTAATCCATGGGCCTTCATTAGCTCCACATTGTTTCGAATCGTATAACAGATTCCCTCTATACCCGCCCGCACCATATGGCCCCGGGTATGTCGAGTTTCCAGACCAAAGAACACCCCTCTTGCTTTCGGGTCATTCACCGGTGTCCGTTCTCCGGCAAAATAAGGCAGGCAGATCAAACCCTCGCTTCCGGCCGGAACCTCAGATGCCTCCATCTCCATTCGATGGAACGGCGACTCATTTTCATTGTTAATGTCCCTGTACCACTGGTCGCGCATCCACTGAGTCAACGCTCCGGCCATATTTGTTCCGGCACAGATGCCATAAGTTCCCGGTAATATAAAGGTTCCCGGCCAAAGACGCGGTTCTTCAATTTGATAATCACTGAGATAGATCATATAGCCTGTGGAACCGAGCTGAATCATCATATCTCCCGGCTGACAGACTCCGGATGAAATTGCCTCTGCTCCCGAATCCCCTGTACCGGTAAGTACAGGTGTTCCGACACGCAGTCCGGTGTCCCTGGCAGCCGTCTCCGTCACCGTTCCGGCAATCGCTGTTGCCGGAAGCAAATCGGCCAATTGGTCCGGACGGCAAAATTCCCGGCAGCCCTCGGAATTTATACGCCCTTCTTTCAAATCATAAAGCGGCAAAAAATCTTCCGCCAGATAGGGATCCAGCACATAATTTCCGGTCAGCCGGCCGCACAGATAAGAAGACGCTGTCAAAAACTTGTAAGCCTTCTCCCATATGTCCGGATGGTGATTTTTAAACCACATAATCTTTGGCGCTACATCCGAACTGCACGGTGTATGTCCGAAAACCCTTTCCGCATCTTCACCATATTTTTTCAAAACCCATTCAATTTCGTCCTGACTACGGCTGTCAATGCCATAAAGAATGGCATCAAAAATCGCTTTTCCTTCCTTGTCTACAGGAACACAGTCGCACCCCAATGCCGACAATCCCACACAGCCAATTTCCGATTCTGACACCTGAGCGCTGGCCATCAGCCAATGAGAGAGGCGACAAAAGTCTCCCCACCAGATTGTATCCGCGTCCTGAGAAAACCACCCCGGCCGGGGATTATCCACATCGTGTCCAATCACTTCCATAGCAAGAATTTTTCCCCGATGATCTACAAGAACTCCCTTGCTCTCACGGGTTCCTATATCAATACCAAGATAGCAGGCCATCAGGCTTCACCTCTCAATATGCGTACTTTATCCATAAATTCATGAACCCGCTGCTCATCAACTGGATTTTCGAATAAACCATCCCTTTTAAAAAAAGAACCGACAAAAGCGCCGTTGCACCGGGATAAAACATATTCGATATTTTCCCTCTTACATCCGGTCCCACACACAACGGGCGTCCCCTTCGCCACTTCGGCCACCTGTTCAAGAAGCTTTCCGGCCGGTCCGAGCCCTGCCGCCATGCCGCCAACAACGAGGGCATCGGGACGACAGTTAAAGAGAAGTGAACTGGCAATATCCGCTGTCTTTCTGCCTCCGACACAAGCGTCTCCCTCACTGGTCACAAAATAAAATAATTTTAAGTTGTCCAATCGATACGCATTTTTCAGCCGCAGCGTCACCGCAATATCCCTGTCCACCATACCAAAATCTCCGGCCCAAACACCCGTAAAAAGACACCGGGTAAAGTCGGCCTCCGTCGCGGCACACAGTGCGATCGTCGCATCTCCATCAAAAATCGCCTCGGCTCCAAAAGGCACCCGAATGGATGACTTCAGCGCTCCGATGACCATGCCCATGGCCGCCATTGTCACCGAAGACACATGTTTTTCATAAGGCATACTGAATTCATTGGTAAACAGTACTCCGTCAACGCCGCCATTCTGCAAAGCTTCCAAATCCGCCCGCGCCCGTCGGACGACCGCGTCCATTCCGCCGCCTTTGTAAAAAGGATCCCCCGGAAGCGGCTGAATATGAACAAGCCCTATAATCGGTTTCTCCGTTCCGAAAAGTTCTGATAAAAATGACATCCTTACTTCCTCCATATTCATTATGTATTTTTAATGCTTAGATGTGCGGACGCACCGGGTGGCGGATGACCGTCTTTAAATTTTCCGGTTTTGTCCGTCTCGGGTCACCCAGATAAATTTCATGATGACGCCGTTCGGGATTGATATCCTGAACATAGCCGCTTTCTTCGATATATTTTTCCATCATTTTTATGGTCGCCGGCTCTGCATCATAAGGCCCAACGTGCATAATCTGGCAGCACAGGCCTTCTGTAAATTTAACCAGTCGTGTCGATAAAAAATCGATGTATGGTTTCTTCTTTTGAAGACTTTGTTTCGCCCACTCATAAACTTCTTCCGTGACGAACTCGGGTTGACGAATCATAGAGGTCCAGCAAAATCTATCCTTATCCGTTACATTCTGTCCGTCAAAAGCCGCGTCATCCACCCACCAGAGGCCTTCCAGCGGCGGAACCACATAGTCAAAATAGCCTTCCGGCTGAGTCCCGCTCATCTTACTCATTTTCATCGTAAAGGATAAACCATAGAGAATTTCTATCGCATTTTTGTAACTCTCGGAAGTATTCGGATTCCCTTGTCCGTCCACCATTATAAAAATCATTTCCGGGACCTGGATTATTGATGGTTTCTTTTTTGGCATATACAAATCTTTATATTCTTTCTTATAATCTATTTTCATGACAAGACCTCCTATAATTCTTATTTTATCAAATTTCAAACGCATTGCCAACGGCAATAAAATTTGCTAAAATACATTCTGGAGGGATGTATAATGCAAAAAAAGCAACCGCAAACAAGCTGCGATACCTGCCTTTATTATTCCTACGATGAGGATTATGAGGCTTATATGTGCGATATGGACATGGACGAGGATGAATATGCTCATCTGCTTTCCGATGACCACTATAGTTGTCCTTACTACCGAAATGATAATGAATATGCTGTCGTCCGAAAACAAATGTAACTATACTTTATGTTTTATCTGCTTCAATATTTAAGAATATTGAAGCTTTTTTCATTTTTCTTACATTTTTTCAAAAGAAAAAACGTAAGAAACCTGTTGGTGAATCCTCATATCTGTTGGCTATAATGAAACCAGAAAAGAGGAGATGACTATGAAAATTCTTATACTAACGGGTAAGTTCGGCATGGGCCACATGAAAGCCGCCGAAGCTATTAAAGAAGAACTGACACTCTGCCGGGAACATCCGGAACAGCGATGCACCTCCAGAGAATCCGATATAGAAATCATCGATTGGATTGAATATATGGCGCCATTCTGTGCCAAATACATTTACGGCAGCTATTCTGCGCTGATCCGGCGCAGCACAGTTTTTTATAACCTTCACTATAAATCATCGGAAAACCGGCCGATTTCTCAAAAACCGGACCTGGCCTGCTATATCCGCATGAATCAGCTGATCCATGATAAGAAGCCGGATCTGATTATCTCCGTTCTGGCCTATGCTTCAAAAGCTGTATCCTATTATAAAGCTTTAAGCGGTTCTTCGATTCCACTGATCACCTGTGTCACCGATATTACCGCCCATTCCGAATGGATAAATAATCATACGAATGTCTATGCCGTCGGCTCGGAAGAGGTCCGTCAACTTTTTGCCCGGAAAGGTATCCCTGAAGGACAGATTTACGTCACTGGAATTCCGGTCCGTCAACGGTTTAAAAACCAGGAAGCTGAAAGAAATTCCCGACCAAAAATCCTGTTAATGGGCGGCGGGCTTGGGCTTCTTCCGAAACGACTGGATTTTTATCAACATCTGAGTGAGAAAGTCCCGGCGGATATGACTTTGATCACAGGAAAAAATGAAAAATTATACCGTAAACTCCATGGACGATTTAAAAACATCCATGTTCTTGGTTATGTTAAAGATATCGATGCGTATTTTCTGTGCTCGGATCTGGTCATCACAAAACCCGGTGGAATAACCACCTTTGAAGCTATTTACTCGGAAACACCGATTTTAGCCCTCAATCCGACCATGCGTCAGGAAAAATATAATGCCGCATTCATTTCAAAGCACGAAATCGGAAGAACCTTTTTTCTTGAAAATGACGCAAAAGATGCAGAACGTATTGCCGCTCTCATCTGTAATAGTGCTCAAATTGAACATTACAAGCAGCGCATGCGCCAGTTAAAAAAAGCCTATACTGCCTGTACTTTGACAGAGATTATAAATGAGCTGACTGCTGCTTTACCATTGGGAGGTACGTTTCACGATGAGATCTTTAGTTTTAACTTTTGATGACGGACCGGATGTCCGTTATACACCGCTTTTACTGGATTTATTAAAACACGAAAATGTTACTGCGACTTTTTTTGTCGTAGGCCGACACGCTGCCGCTCATCCGGAGCTTATCCACCGGATGATTTCCGAAGGCCATACGGTCGGAGGGCATACGATGCGCCACCAAAACGCGCTGTTGTGTACACCGTCCGCTATTCGGGATGACTTTAAAGTCTCTATCCGCCTGCATCGGGAATTGACCGGAACGGCCCTTCGCTTTTTCCGGCCACCCTGGGGGATTTCCAGCCCATTCATGAACCGATATATAAAAAAATACCAGATACAGAGAGTCTTATGGGATGTGATGGCTGAAGACTGGGAATCACAGACGACCTCCGGCATCATTAGCAGCAAGCTGAAAGACCGGGTTTTTGACGGCGCTGTCATCTGCCTTCATGATGCCGGAGAGGATACGGGCGGTGCAAAGGGTGCGCCGCGTCGGACCATCGATGCGCTGATTCACACCATTCCATGGTTGAAAGCCCAGGGCTATCAGTTTCTGACCATGGAACAATACATCAAAGGAGTCGACGCCCATGCCATTCAACAACGAAAAAAAGGCCTCGTATGGCCGTAACCTGATTCTGATGCTGCTGCTGACAATTATTACCCTTACCGCCATACTCAAGGGGAATGACATGAACCACTTAATTTCCACTTTAAAAACTGCTGACGGCCGCTGGCTTCTGTTTGGCCTTTGCTGTATGTTTGTTTTTGTCAGCTGCGAAGGGTTAAATATGTATCAGATCTCCCGGAGTCTTGGATGGCCTCTGGGCTTCTCAAGATGTGAACAATATGCCTTTATCGGTTTTTATTTTAGTTCCATCACGCCTTCATCCAGCGGTGGTCAGCCAGTCCAAATGTATTATATGAAGAAAGATCATATTTGTCTGGCCAATTCTTCTGTAATGATTTTGTTTATTGTATTTGTTTACCAGATGGCTATGCTGCTGCTCGCAGGTATTATGGCTCTGATTTATCCGAACCTTGCCCTGCGGACGGCGGGCCATTTAAAATATCTCCTTCCCTTTGGATTAGTCATGAACGGAGGCGCCGCCATATTAATGGCTTTATTCCTGTGCTCGGAAAAACTTGTTCAAAAAATACTCCTTTTTTCCCTCCGGGCCGGAGCATGGTTCCATCTGGTAAAGCATCCGCAGGAGAGTCAACAGCGAATCCTCACCGAGTTAAAGCAATATCACCATAGCGCCCAGTTGATCCGACAAAAACCGTTACTTTTCCTCCGTGTTCTGCTGACCTCTCTTTTGCAGATGGCTGCTCTCTCTTCTGTTCCCTACTGCACCTACCGCGCGCTGGGATATTACAATTTTTCCGTTGGTGAATTGGTTACCTGCCAGTCTATCCTTACGGTATCCGCTTCGGCCATTCCGACTCCCGGCGCCGTAGGTGCTGCCGAAGGCGGTTTCTTGTTCGCCTTTAAAGATATATTTGACGCCGGCAGCATAAAAACAGCCATGCTGCTCAGCCGTGGCATCAGTTTGTACCTATTCCTGCTCATCAGCTTTTGCGTATGCATGGCTGTTCAAATACGAATATCCCGTTCGAAGCATTAAAACTGTAATCTTCCAAAAATAATTTCGATTATTTTTATTTTTTTCTAACCAAGTTTATAATGGTTTTAGAAAGCAAACACATTTTGGTCACAGTTTTCAGTTATTATATAAACATACCGAACAAACAATAACAATAACATTCCCCTCTTAAAAAGCCGAAGTCTACCAGCTTCGGCTTCCTTTTTTGCATATCAAATATTTCGATTGACATTATGATTATCCAAACCCTATAATGAAAATAGAATATTCTACATAAACAGGAGAAGGAGAATTTATATGAAAAAACGTTCACTGGCTTTTCTGGTTACCCTTGCAGCGATTGCCTGTACGATCATGGGAACAACCGCATGTAAAAAAGAAAATCCGTCTTTTACCATCGGAATCTTCCAGTTTACACAGCATGAATCTTTAGATGCCGCAACTCAGGGATTCAAAGATGCACTCACCGACAAGCTCGGTGACAATGTTACTTTTGATGAACGCAATGCAAACGGTGACCGCACCACATGTACGACCGTCATCGACGAGTTTATTTATAATGATGTTGATCTGATTCTTGCCAATTCCACGACTTCTCTTCAGATTGCAACGGCCGCCACTTCAGAAATTCCTATTCTTGGAACATCCGTTACCGAATACCGTACTGCCCTCCAGTTGAACGATTTTGATGGAACCATCGGCGGAAATATTTCCGGTACTTCTGATTTTGTTCCACCGGCAGAACAGGCGGCTTTAATTCAGGAGCTTTTCCCGGATGCAAAGAAAATAGGAATGCTCTGTTGTTCATCTGAAGCCAATTCCCAATATCAGGCAGAGGCTTTGCAAAAAGAACTGGCCAACATAGGCTATTCCTGTGAATCCTATCTGTTCGCCGATTCCAATGATCTTTCTTATGCCGCTGAAAATGCCGCTGCTGAATGCGATGTCATCTATATTCCGACAGATAATACCATTGCTTCCTGTGCCGGCCTGATTGCAAATATCTGCGGAGCCGAAGGTCTTCCTGTAATTACCGGTGAGGAAAGCACCTGCCGTGTCTGCGGCGCCGCTACATTGACTGTGGATTACTATGATCTTGGATATGCTACCGGAGAAATGGCCGCCCGAATTCTCATTGACGGCGAAGATATTTCAACAATGCCGATTCAATATGCTTCCAGTTTTACCAAAAAATATAATGCAGACATCTGCAGACAGCTCGAAATGACCCTGCCGGAGGATTATACCCCTTTAGAAACCGAATAAACTAAAACCCCGGAGTTCCTCATTTGAATCAAATTCTTATCGGGAACTTCCGGGGTTTTTCTATACTTTATCGTGCGAAGCCTGACGGAGCGCGCCCGCCCAAAGGGCATGTATTACGCTATGCCCGAAGGGTATCTCTATTCTTTCAAAAGTCTGAAATAATGGTCATGCGCATCCTGATACTCGCGGTTAAATGCTTCATCCCGTCCAGCATGGAGCATAGAAACATATTCATGTACCTGATGCTTCATTTCAGGCTGGACCCTTGCAACTGTAGCCACACCCACCAGTCCGGACGTAATAACAATCGTCGCTGTCGAAGACTGAATTACCGCCGTCATAACCAATCCATAAAAAATGCTTTTAAAGGCGTATTGGTCAGCTTTTCCATCGCCTTCTTCAACGTTCCTGATGAACTTTCCTTCAGCCCGTCGCCCATCATACGCATCCCGTAGAGGAACATCGCCAGACCGCCCAAAATAGAAATTACATTAAAAATATCCATATCCCACTCAATTTATCATTTGCATTTAACTTGTTCTTAACTTGGATTTTACCACATTTTAACACGGGATACTATATATATTATTTTTTCTTCATAAAGCCCTTTATTCACACTATGGTCATTAAAATCCCAGCTTATGGAGCAGTTTCTCCACGTCAGCCGCTTTCAGTATCTTTCCCATGGATACCACCTTTTCATTCACCACCAGAGCAGGCATGGACATTACCCCATACGCCATAATTTTCTCCATATCTGTGACATACTCCGGTTCAATAGAAAGCCCCATATTTTTTAATGCAGCCTGCGTATTTTCCAGCAATGCGTGACAGTTTTTACAGCCGCTTCCTAAAATTTTAATACAACAAACGCCTTCCTTTGCTCCCTCACAGCAGGTATTTTCTACACTCTCTGCCTCGTAAGTTTCACAAGCTCCATTGCAGGAGCAAGCTGGAGCCTTAACTTCTTCCTCTTTCTTCTTTCCAAATCCAAATAATCCCATGATAAAATCTCCTTTCAAATTTCTATTTTAATTACCAATGTTTTTTATTTTCCATACAGATTCCGCATTCCGCACACTCCAAAATATCAATTACCGAATACCACATCTTTGCCCTTTTTCCTCCCTTAGATCAGCAGATACTGAAATACATTAAACAGATAACCCACAATAATAATCCCTGCTGTACAGATTCCAATAAACAGTCCCAACAATTTTGGTTTTACCGCTTTTTTCAGCATAATGATGGACGGCAGGCTAAGTGTAGTAACAGCCATCATAAAGCTGAGGATCGTACCAAGCTGCGCTCCTTTTGCAAGCAAAGCCTCCGCTACTGGAATTGTACCAAAAATATCCGCATACATCGGAACACCAACGAATACTGCCAATACCACGCCAAAGGGATTGTTGCTGCCAAGAACAGTCTGAATCCAGCTTTCCGGAATCCAGTTGTGGATGACTGCACCGATACCGACACCAATCAGTATATATGGGAAAACTTTCTTGAAAGTTTCAACCACCTGTTCTTTCGCGTAAACCAAACGGTCCTTCGCAGTAAGGGTATCCGATTCAATGTCCACGCTGCTTGCATTGCGGATAAATTCTTCCACATAATTTTCCATGTGCATTTTCTCAATGATCGTGCCACCCACTACAGCGATCACAAGTCCAACCACCACATAGACAATGGCAATCTTAGCCCCGAAAATACTCATTAACAAAACCAGACTTCCAAGATCAACCATCGGGGACGAAATCAAAAATGAAAAAGTCACCCCAAGAGGCAGTCCTGCGCTGGTAAAACCAATAAATAGCGGAATTGAGGAACAGGAGCAAAACGGCGTTACGGTTCCAAGCAGTGCAGCAATGATATTTGCTCCGATGCCGTGGAAACGCCCAAGAATCCGCTTACTTCGTTCCGGCGGAAAATAGCTCTGAATATACGAAATCATAAAAATCAAAAAACAGAGCAAAACTGTAATCTTAATCACATCATAGAGGAAAAACTGAACACTGCCGCCCCATCGAGATTCTACATCAAGGCCAACAGACGAAAGACCATTCCCAATCACCCCATTCAACCATTTCATCCCCAGCACCTGGTCCTGGATAAACAGCCAAAAAAAATGTAAAACTTCCATAAAAGAAACTCCTTTTAGATAGATAAATTTAAAAATTTCTAAATATCACTTCAAAGAAAAGCCATCTCTCCCGATGGCCATTTTTTATTTATCACAACAGCCCTGACTCTGTCCACTGGAAGCATCCAGAGATACCAGTTGTTCCAACAGCATTTTCGCCCGTTCTGCACCTTCCTGATTAATAGAATAATGCACCCATTTCCCTTCTTTGCGCCCCTGTACGATATCGGCATCACATAGCAGCTTCATATGGTGGGAAAGGGTGGGCTGTGTAATATGCAGATCATCCAGTAACTTACACGCACATTTCTCCCCCGTCCGGAGCTGCGCCAAAATTTTCAGACGGTTCTCATCACTAAACGCCTTAAATACCCTTACTGTATCACTATATACAGATGCCATAACTTTCACCTCGTATTCACTTTTTTCAATCTATCTATATTATATGCAAATATTTAAAAATGTCAATATCTTTATATTCTTGTAAAATCCTTCAAAATGTCTCTGCCCTGACTCTGTTTAGCCTTTTATCTGCTCCACCTTCAGAACCATTCTCTGGCATGGATAATCAAATACCACCAATTCTTCATCGTCCACAAAACCGCACGAATGATAACAATAACGGGCAGCCGTTCCTTTCTGGTCTCCTTCCCGGAATGTAATGACATGAACTACTTCCCCATCCTCAAAGCACTCTGCCATCCGTTTGATTAGTCGTTTTCCCACACCCTGTTTTCGGAATTCCGGCATAACTGCCAGGAACGTAAGCTCTTTTTCCTGATAAGAAAACGTAAGCATGCCTGCCAGTCTGCCCTCTTTCTCCTCCAAAAGTGCTTCCTTATTGTCTATGGCCTTATGAAGTGCTTCCAGAAATTCTGACTCCTGGTATCCAGGGAAATCTTCCTTCACCTGTTCCATCATGGAAAGTATCTTGTTCATATCTTCTTTCGCAACATATCGAATCATTAATTTTCACATCTTTCCGGATAATCCTTATCCTTCCAATACCACCATTTCAATTTCTCCGGTTCATGCTGCTCATGTTCTGCAAAATATACTGCACAGCGAAATACATACAACACACATCTGTCATCCAGAAATCCCTTTTTCATACAATCCAAACGATACAATTCTTCCGGGTCTTTTCCCCTTAAGTCTGAAATGCAGTGGATTCCGATATTCTTCAGATGCTGTTCCATATTTGCTCCCACACCCGGTATCTTCTTCAAATCACTGATTTTATTCTTCTCATTCTGCATCATCCCAAATCCTCCTGCCGGAAAAGGCATGAGCGATTTGATATTGTCAATATCCCCAGATTGCTCATGCCCTCTCTCCATTTCAAAATACAGCTTTTCTACTTTTCATCATATCATAATAAATACGACAACCATCTGTAATGTTTCAATCGCTTTTCGCATCAGCCCGACTCAAAAACTTCCGTATTGCTTCTGCTGCCTGCTCTGCATTAGAAAGAATGGCCGAATGTCCACCGCCCGAAAACATGCAGATCTCTGCCCCTGTTTTTCCGGATATGACGTCATATTCATCCAGTATATCCGGTCTCACCATTTCATCCCCGACACTCCCCATAAGTAAAAGCGGAATCTTTAATTCTGAGATGGGCTTTAAAAACAAAGACAAGTTTTCTTCCGCACAGTGAACAAGCGTCTTCGTATCCATATCCACGATTCGTTCCCAGTCTTCTCCCCGACACCACTGATAAAACCAGACCGCCCGCTCATCCTGCTTTGCGCCTGCGCGCTCATTGATCAGTTTTCGTGCAAAATCTTCTCCAATTTTGTACTTTAGCAAAGAACTGCTTTGTTGTTTTTGCAGTGCGGTCACAATCAAATGCTATCGCATAGATATCCGTTATCTTCTGATAAAATCTACACTCAGACAAACGAATTTCGCGAATCTGCTCAAGTAATCGGTCAAAATTCTCTGTCGTAAGCACGGAACCACCATTTTTCAGACGCTCGTCATCCATTTCCCAGCCTTTGATAGTGTAATCCTTTACGATAGCATTTGCCCATTTACGAAACTGCACAGCTCGCTCGTTATTTACCTTAAAACCGACTGCGATAATCATTTGAAGATTGTAATGTTTTGTATCACGTGTGACCTGACGTGAACCCTCGGTTTGAACTATCCGGAAATTCCGGATAGTTAAATCTTCTTCAAGTTCTGAATCTGAATAAATCTTTTTTATATGTTCGTTAATTGTACGAACATCCACTTCATACAGTGTGACCATCATCTTCTGTGTCAGCCATATATTTTCATCTTCATAGCGCATTTCAATACTGTCTTGCTGGTCACCGACGGAGGCAACGTAAGTCAAATATTCCGCTGCCCACCTATTATAACGCAGGTGGGTGATAAAGTGAGCGATAAATTTATTTTTCCTGATCTTTAATTCTATAATAATCTTCCATATCCAAACTCAATTTCACATAAGAATCCGGTTTGGATTCTCAGTTGCTCTTCTGGAGTAACGCGACCGTCTCGACGGTAGTACCCTTTTCCCACAAAATAAGATATTTTAGTTTGAAAAAACATCAAATTGAAGCCGTTAGGAAAAAGCTAATGTAAAATAGGTTCCAATCAGGAAATCTCTCCAATTATTATATTTATTATTTACTGTCTTTATATTATCACTCCTTGTCTAATGCCCCTATAACAATCTCGCCTTTGGAGATTATTCTATCAATGGAAGAAGCCATGGTTTCTGTCATTAATAAATATTTCTCAAGTTCAGATATAAGTAAAGAAATCGCTTTATTTAATCTTCGTTCCATACCTATACTTCCGCGCAAAGCAATAATAAATCCTTCGATTTTCCCATCAGAATCATATATTGCGTCTTGCATACCTTCTAATGCATTCATAGCCTGTCTTAAATCCTCAATATTTTCTGTATTTTTAGTATATTGATTATCCAATAACGACAGATAACTATTTTCAACTATATCCCAGCATCTAGAAACTTCGCTTACATGACTCTTTAATTTTCCCGCAAATACATCTACAGGACTAGAGAGTTTGCGACAAATATTTCTGACAAAACTTGCATCCACATTACCGCTTTGAACTTTCACACGGTCAATTTCATTTGAAGCCGTATTAATAGATATATTCATTTCATTCATCTCACTACCCATAGAAGTAATTTCATCTGTCATTTTTGTAGAATTTTCCTCAATATCAGCAATATAATCCAGGAAACCTTTTTCTCCTTCTTCCTCAATCACACTATGAACATCGTCATTGCTTTCTGCGACTTCATCCTCCAAAGAATTAATATGTGATATTACTTTCTCACTTTCATAAAAATCAGGTATGCAATCCAAAACAGGGTTACCATATTTCACGCTATTGTCAATTGCTCCAAACAATAATTTTTTCAATTCTTCCACTAATTTAGGCAACTTATTAAACTGTAAGCTATATTCATTTGCTCGATATGATTTTATATCAAAGGGCAATTCCCCAAGGTCTTGCGTAATAATAATTACCTTTTTATTCATAGCATGAGCTAATCCTAATTCATAAAAAACATTTGCATTTAATCCTGTCAAATCAGCAATAATTACATCCGCTTGATAGATCCCCTCTACTATATCCTGAAGTATGTTCTGCTGATTATCTAAATCTCCTGCATTTGTAAAATCAAAATCTTTTTCAAAAATTCTTTTTAATTCATTATACAATGCTAAAAAATCTTCATTAAATGGTGTAATAACAAAAACCTTTGGTTTACTTATCACTCTGTTTTCCTCCTCCATAATCAATGTCATTTATCGTTTTTTCTTTAAGGTTAAACACATACTCATTGCTATTTAATCTTTTTTCGTTTCCAGTTTTGGCAAGCCACCCAAGCTTACCGTTTCCAATGTTTGCAACTGTTGTACCGCCAACTGCCGAAGTAATTCCATACGCTCTTTTTGATTCTTCCCTTGATTAATCAAAACAGCATTATAGCTTTCCAGATTTGCAAGCACTAATAATTGATTCAGTGTTGCTGCATCCCGCATATTCCCTTTCGCTGTTGGATTTTCGTCTTTCCACTGTTTGGCTGTTTTTCCGAACAAAACGACATTGAGCACGTCTGCTTCATTGGCATAAGTGTATGCTACCTGTGCAGGCGTCAATTCTGATGGAATCAAATTTTCTTTAATTGCATCTGTATGTATTCTGTAATTTAACTTGGAAATTTCTCTATTCAAATTCCAATTCAAAGATAGCCGACTATTCTCATCTGTCTTTAATCTCCGATAGTCCTTCATAATATATAACTGAAATTCAGGGGAAATCCAAGTTGCAAAAGACATAGCAATATCACTATGACCATATGTTCCGCCATAGCGTCCTGCTTTTGAGACAATACCAATGGCATTCATTTGTGTAATCCACTTTGTCGGTGTCATAACAAAACGATTTAGCCCCGCCTCATTTTTAACCGCCTCGAATTGCACACGGTTAAAATCTGGATTATGCAATTCTTCCCAAACGCCTAAAAATTCTATTGTATTACGATTGCGCATCCAGTTTTGAATCACAAATCTTGGGTCATCTTCATTTCTATACTTTGCAATATCCGTTAATGAGATAAACTCATTTTCAAAATTTGTTGTGTAGATGCCAATATCAATACCTTTAGCATGAATAGTCTCTTTCACAATTTTCGCCATACACATTCTCCTATTCTTGCATCGTAAACTCATGCAAAATGTCTCTTAAAATACTTATCCTCTGCTTAATCTACAAATTATTTTCTAAGCATTCCCCTCATCTTCCCACATTTCCCGATAAGCCTCAATGTAAAATTTGATACACCCCGGATATACATATGAATATCTTCTACACACCTTTTTATACAACTCCAGTATTTTTTCATCACATGCAAAGTCCAGTAGATACTCCAACAAATGTGACAATTCATCTTCTGACACAGTTCTGCTACACACATCTTCAACCAATGGCAAATAAACCTCATAGGCTTTTTGATGTATTTCAACTATCTGCTCTGCAATCTGATAAATCCTTGCATCCATTAAATTACCTCAAAATATTTAAGTGCCTCCGTTATTGCTTCTACCTTCTCTTTCGGCGGACGCTTTCTCGGCTGCCTCAATTCCTCTGTCGTATTTGGTGCATCATACATTGTCAGCCCTAATGATCTCTTTACCTCCGCAATATATGCAGTATGTACTTTTAATCCATATTTCTTTTCAACATACTCTTGTATCATTTTATATGTTATTTTCGGTTTCGACTGATATTTCTTTGCCCGTTCTGCTACTGCATCCAACGGCACCCTACCCTCACCTTCTCCAAATTCTACTTTCACATTAATAACACTGTCTGGTGATTTGTGGGACAAAAGTACAATGGTTTCAACATGAACACTGTGAGCGAACATATCTGTACATCGCACTTTTTGTACTTTATACCCATTTTTTTCGAGGAACTTCAAATCCCTGGCCAATGTGGCCGGATCACAGCTCACATAAACAATGCGGTCTGGCGCCATCTGTGCCATACACTGGAGAAGTTTTTCATCACAGCCCTTTCTTGGAGGGTCCACTACGATAACATCCGCATGGGCGCGGGCTCCCGGATGTTCTGCGGCATACCGGTCATAATATTCCGGCAGCACCTCTTCCGCTTTTCCAACAAAAAACTCTGCATTCTCAATGTGATTCAGGCGGGCATTTTCTCTGGCATCTTCAATAGCCTGAGGCACAATCTCCACGCCGCAGACCTTTTTGGCATGCTGTGCCAAAAACAGGGAAATGGTTCCGATTCCGCAATATAAATCCCAAACGGTCTCTTCCCCTGTCAATCCGGCATACTCCAACGCTGTCCCGTACAATTTCTGCGTTTGCACCGGATTTACCTGAAAAAATGAAAGGGGAGAAATCTGATAGATAACATCCCCAATTTTATCGGTTATGTAGGGTTTGCCCCACAGGCATTTCACCGTATCGCCAAGAATTACATTGGTTTTTTCCTGATTAATATTCAGACAAATGCTGCTCATACCCGATATATTTTTAAGCACACCAATGAGAGCATCCGCTGCCGGAATCCGTTTGCCGTTAATCACCAGACAGACCATAATTTCTCCGGTATATTTGCCAATTCGTGTAAATATGTGGCGCACCAGTCCCGTATGTGTCGTTTCATTGTATGGGGAAACATTATAATCTTTCATCCACTGACGTACACAGGCCATTAACTCCCGGTTCATCGGATGCTGAATAAAGCATTCATCCACAGGAACGATGGAATGGGTTCTCCCGGCATAAAATCCGGAGATAATATCCCCTTCTTTACTCTGTCCCACAGGAAACTGAGCCTTATTCCGATAATACCATGGTTCTTCCATCCCTATGATGGGCTCCATGATATAATCTTTAACCTGGCCAACCCGTTCTAAAAGCTCCCGGACCTTATTCTCTTTATAAGAAAGCTGTTTTTTATAAGCCAGCGGCTGAATCTGACAGCCGCCGCAAGCTCTGGCCTGAGGGCATCGCGCTTCGACCCGGTAAGGTGATGGGGTCAAAATCTCCATCAGTCGGCCATAACCGTAGGATTTTTTTACTTTTATAATTTTAGCCTGAATCCTGTCACCGATCAGAGCATCCTTGACAAATAATGTAAAACCATCAACCTTGCCAATTCCTTCACCGCTGCTTCCCAGATCAGTGATTGAAAGTGTTACAAGATCATTTTTCTTTAAACTTTCTTTCATCTAAAAAAACCGCCTTTGTTTAAATCTCTTTTATTTCGAGGTTTTCCGCAAATTCGACTCGAAGAGCCGATTATAACCCATCCATTCCATATTATCTGCTGCTGCCGCAAAAATCTCCGTCATCGTTTCCATTTTTGCATCCGTATTATCCGCCAAATTTAATGCCAGTGCTTCGACCAGCGCCGGCTTTTTCGGTGAACCATATTCCAGTTCCCCGTGATGGGCCAGAATACAATGCTTCAATTCATTGGAAAGGACCTTTGGAAAATCAGGAATAGCCCGAATCTGGTCATGAATCATTTCCGTTCCCACCACAATGTGACCGAGAAGCTGCCCTTCATCCGTATAATCATTCGCCGGGAAAAGGGAAAGTTCCGTCGTCTTTCCGATATCATGACACATGGCCGCAGTCAGCAACAAATCCCGGTTCAAAATCGGGTAACGCTTACAATAAAAATCGCATAACTTTGTCACACTCAGCGTATGTTCCAGCAGACCGCCGACAAAACCATGATGTACACTTTTCGCTGCCGAATGTTCCTTGAAGCTTTTAATAAAAGCGGCATCTTTCACGAAAAAGCTCTCTAAAAGAGCTTTAAGATAAGGATTCTGTATCGTCCCAATATATCCCGTCAATTCCTTCATCATGTCGTCAATGGCAAACCGGCTTGTCGGCAGATAATCCCGAATATCATATTCCTGTTCCTGCGTCCGGCGGACCCGGCGCACATTTACCTGTAACGCCCCCTGAAAACTGGTCACCATTCCATCAATTTTTATAAAATCCATGGACTCAAAATGCTCAATCCCATTATTCAAATCCCATACTTTAGCATCTACCGTCCCGGTTTTATCCTGAAGAAGCAGAGAGTAATAACTTTTCCCGGCCTTTGTTTTTAAATTCTGTTTGTTTTTGCATAAATAAATGCCGGAGATATTGTCTCCCTCCCGAAGTTCATAAATAAATCTCATAAATCTATCCTCATTTCTAATCCTCATTGTGTAAATAGTATAGCACATCTCATAGTTTCCGGGTACATTAAATGACGCAAGAAAAAAGGAATACCCCGAAAGATATTCCTTAAATCACAAAATACGTTACATTTTATCTTTTACTTTTTCAATAACCTCTTCCGCTACATCTTTCACATCGGAAACAACTTCCTTTGTCATCCCGATTGTCCGGTGGATCACACCCTCCGCTTTTACTTTTTGATTTCCGGTAAGATTCCCGGCCATCATTTTGGTTTTGCCTTTAACCCTGTCTGTAAATCCTCTGTCTGCCATAATCACACCTCCTTTGCTATTAATATAACCAATATAAAAATAAAAAATCCATTTTCATTTTTCCTGTTATAGGGTACAATATTAGATACAATCATATGAGGTGTCAAACTATGAATGAAAAAGCATTACGAATTTTAGAATACAATAAAATTATAGAAAAACTGACGGATTTTGCCACATCCCCGATGGGCAAAGAAATGTGTAAAAACTTACTTCCATCAACGGATTTAGGAGAAATCTGCCAGGGACAGATGGAAACAAGCGATGCACTCTCGCGAATTTATGCCAAAGGAAGTCTTTCCTTTTCCGGACTGAGAAACATCCGTGACTCTTTACTCCGACTGAAAGTTGGATCCAGCCTGTCGGTCACCGAATTCATGCATATTGCTTCCCTGCTGGAGACAGCCCTTCGCGCCAAATCTTACGGACGCCGGGAAACCGATGATATGTCCACCGATTCACTGGATGGATTATTTAATACTATCGAACCATTATCGCCGGTATGCCGTGAAATCCGCCGTTGTATCCTATCTGAAGAAGAGATTGCCGATGATGCCAGCCCAGGCTTAAAACATGTGCGCCGTTCCATCAAACTGACCAATGAACGGATTCACAGTCAGCTGAACACCATGGTCAATTCGTCTTCCGTCAGTTCCATGCTCCAGGATAATCTGATCACCATGCGCGGCGGAAGGTATTGTCTCCCGGTAAAGGCCGAATACCGCAGCCAGATTCAGGGAATGATCCATGACCAGTCTTCTTCCGGTTCGACCTTATTTATCGAACCGATGGCAGTTGTCAAATTAAATAACGATCTTCGTGAACTGGCGGCCAAAGAAAAAGAAGAAATTGAAAAAATCCTTGGTGAACTGAGCAACCAATGTGCTGAATATCAGGAAGAATTATCAACAAATATTACCGTAATGACCCACCTGGATTTTGTCTTTGCCAAAGCCAATCTTTCCAGAAGCTACAGCGGAACAGAACCTTTATTTAATGAAAAAGGCTATATAAATATCAAAAAAGGCCGGCATCCTCTTCTGGATAAAAAGAAAGTCGTTCCCATTGATATTTCCATCGGAAAAGATTACCGGCTTCTTCTTGTGACCGGGCCAAACACAGGCGGTAAAACCGTATCATTAAAAACGGTTGGCCTTTTAACACTGATGGGTCAGGCCGGTCTGCACATTCCGGCTTTTGATCATTCCGAACTGTCTGTTTACGAAGATGTATTTGCCGATATCGGCGATGAGCAGAGTATTGAACAAAGTCTGAGTACCTTTTCATCCCATATGACAAATATTGTTTCCATTATTGATAAATCCAATTACCGTTCCCTCGTTCTTCTGGATGAGCTGTGCGCCGGAACGGACCCAACGGAAGGAGCCGCCCTGGCTATGGCGATTTTGAAGAATTTCCTGCGCCGGGACGTGACCACCATGGCAACCACCCACTACAGCGAACTGAAAGTTTTTGCCCTCTCTACTGAAGGCGCCTGCAATGCCAGCTGCGAATTTAATGTAGAAACTTTAAGCCCTACGTATCGGCTTCTCATTGGCATTCCCGGTAAAAGTAATGCCTTTGCGATTTCGAGCAAGCTTGGTCTGCCGGATTATATGATTGATGAAGCAAAAAAATTCATTGATGTCAACGACCAGAGTTTTGAAGATTTAATTGCCGATCTTGAAACAAGCCGTTCAACTATTGAAAAAGAACGGCTGGAAATTGAACAATACAAATCTCAAGTCGCCGGATTAAAACAAAAGCTGGAAACAAAACAGGATAACCTTTCCAAACAGAAAGAGCGCATCCTCCGTGAAGCCAACGAACAGGCCCGTAAAATTCTTCAAGATGCAAAGGATTATGCGGATCAGACCATCCGGGACATGAATAAACTGGCCGCAGGAAAAACCGGCAACATGAAGGAACTTGAAAAGAAACGTTCCGCTGTCCGGGATAAACTGTCTAAGACCGACGATCGTTTGGCTATAAAAAAAGACCAGGCAAAGAAAAACCGGCCGGAAGAGTTCCATCCGGGCGATAGTGTTCGCGTTCTCAGCATGAACATTAAAGGAACTATTACAGGAAAACCAAACAGCAAAGGACAGATCGCCGTACAGATGGGTATTTTAAAATCCATGGTCAGCCTGACAG
>OGYI01000950.1_pt1 | contig 32081 bp, 28 predicted proteins | sample 1576521 | NCBI WGS metagenome assembly OGYI01 (sample SAMEA3541484, study PRJEB24748) | human gut metagenome | biome: human gut; feature: human-associated habitat; material: faeces | place: China | collected 2012
GAAGGAAAGGCAGACCACAGCAGCCCGGAGGAAAAACCTTCTGTATTGGAACAGCTGAAAGGCCTGCAGCCGTCCGGGCGGACTATGGCTCCACGCCAGCCGACAGAACGAAGCAGGGAGTGAGAATGTGAATTTTACTGGCGAAGAAAAAATACTGATGATGCTTTACAGCCCCGGAGACCGTCCGGGGCTGTATCAGGCCCTTGGGGAGATGCGTGGACAGCTTGAGTATGATGAAAAGGAACTGAGGGCTTTGACGGATCGGGTAATGGAAAAGCTGGAACAGATGACGGACGAGGCTTTTGACCAGCTGGATCTTTATCCGGATATCTGAGACAGGGAGGAGGATGAGAATGGGAATCAAGGCGCGGCGCTATGCAGACATTCTGGCAGGCGCACCGGAATATGTGACAGGACGGCAGGATGAATGGAAAGCCTTTCTGACTACCGCTGCCAGAAACTATAAATATCCCTATTATGACCAGCTGATGATTTACCTGCAGCGCCCGGAAGCGACTGCCTGTGCAGAATATGATTTCTGGTTCGATACCATGCACAGGTATGTGAAACGGGGCGCAAAGGGAATTGCCCTGGTGGACAACGAAGGAGATTCGCCGAGACTGCGGTATGTTTTTGATGTGGCGGATACCGGAGCCAGAAGCAATTCCCACCCGGTCTGGCTCTGGCAGATGAAGGAAGAATACCAGAATCCGGTTATGGCTGCTCTGGAACACGCCTATGGCGTCAGCGGGGAAAATCTGTCGCTGGAAGCACAGCTTGAACAGGTGGCTGGCCGTCTGGCCGCTGATTACTGGATGAATTATGGCAGGCAGATCAGCGGCATCGTTGCGGATAGCTTCCTGGAAGAGTATGATGAATTTAACATAGGAGCTGCATTTCGGAAGGCTGCGCAGGCCAGCATTGCCTATACCCTCTCTGTCAGATGTATAGAAGAAGCGGAAAACCAGTTTGAACCGGAGGATTTCAGGGATGTTGCTGACTTCAACACCCGTCAGACAGCCGCCGCGCTGGGAACCGCTGTCAGCAGTATTTCCAGAGAGGTGTTCCGCGAAATTGAAAGGGCCATCCGGGATTATGAACGAACGAAAGCACATGAAAGGAGCCAGGACTATGAGGAAAGAAATAACATACAGACAGGAAGGGGATTATCTGCTTCCGGAGATCGAGTTGAACGTGACGATGGAGAAGCCTCCGGGCAAATACGGGAGAATGCGCAGAGCGTATCTGAAGGAGAACAATCCGATACTGTACAGCGATCTGGTGCTGACGGAGCAGCTGTTTCCCCATCTTCAGGAGATCGACGAGACAGCACACCGGAGATTGGAACAGCTGATGAAGGAGCTTCTGGAGAACAATCCGGCCCCGGACAAAAAGTCGAACCAGATGGAGTGGGTACGCCACTTAAACAGCCTGAAAGCACAGGCGGAAGAGATAATACAGGTGGAGCTTATCAACAATTAAGCCTGTTTCCAACGGAAGCGGAGCAGATAGCAGCCATAGACCGTTTAGAACCAGCGGAGAGCGTAAAGCCCTCCGTTTTTTCTGTTCCTGAAGAAGAAATTGAGAGAATACTGGCACAGGGGACCATGCTAAAAGGTGGAAAGCTGCGGATCAGTGCGATTTATGCCAGAGAAACGGAACCGAAGGAACGGGTACGGCTTATCAAAGAAGAATACGGCATAAGCGGCCACAGCTATCATTTCCTTGACGGAACGAAAGGCTTTGTGGACGCAAATGGAAAAGGAATCCTGGTCAGGAATTATGAGTATGACAGCGAAAGGCTGTTTCGCTGGACAGAGATAGAACAGCGCATTGGCAGAATGATTCGTGAGGACCGATATCTGACTGCTGAGGAACGGGAATCTTTGCAGCCCGTTTCCGGTACAGAGCCAGCGCAAATGTCCTGGGGACTTCCGGAAGAACCGCTCGAAGGCGGTGCTGTTCCTCCAGCATCCGAAAATGTAATTCCCCCTGCACCTGCAGCGGAGATTCCGGCCCAGAACTACCGGATTACAGACGAGCATCTGGGGGAAGGCGGACCGAAGGCAAAGTATGAGCGCAATGTGGCGGCTATCCGCGCCCTTTTCACATTGGAGCAGGAAAACCGAAACGTCACGCCCGAAGAACAGTCTGTCCTTGCTCAGTATGTGGGCTGGGGCGGCCTGCCCGATGCCTTTGATCCGGAGAAAACAGGCTGGGCGCGGGAATATCAGGAACTGAAAGGCCTTCTGCCTGAGCAGGAGTATGAAATGGCAAGGGCAAGCACGTTGAACGCCCACTACACCAGCCCAACCGTAATCAAAGCGATTTATGAGGCGGTCGGAGGCATGGGCTTTACCTCCGGAAATATCCTGGAACCGTCTATGGGTGTGGGAAATTTCTTCGGCCTTCTTCCGGACGAAATGAGCGGCAGCCGTCTGTACGGCGTGGAGTTGGATTCCATCAGCGGGCGGATCGCGCAGAAACTATATCCCAATGCGGAGATTACCGTTGCTGGATTTGAGACTACGGATCGGCGGGACTTCTATGATCTGGCTGTCGGGAATGTTCCTTTTGGAAATTACAAGGTCTCGGATAAGCCCTATGACAAGCTGGGATTTTCCATCCACAACTACTTCTTCGCCAAAGCGCTGGATCAGGTTCGGCCTGGCGGTATCGTGGCCTTCGTGACCAGCCGCTACACGATGGATTCCAAAAATCCGGACGCTAGGCGCTATCTGGCACAGCGGGCAGAGCTGCTGGGGGCAATCCGCCTTCCCAATAATGCCTTTAAAGCCAATGCGGGAACCGAGGTAGTCTCTGACATCATTTTTCTGCAGAAACGGGAACATCCCATTGAGATTGAGCCGGAGTGGGTGCATCTGGGGCTTACACCGGAAGGATTCCGGTTGAACAGCTATTTTGCGGAGCATCCGGAAATGGTTCTGGGAAATCTTTCAGTAGAAAATACACAGTATGGCCGGGAGGAGTGTACGGTAGAGCCGATTCCCGGCGCAGACCTGGCGGAGCAGCTGCATCAGGCGGTATCCCGGATTCACGGGCAGTATCAGGCTGCCGAGACGGCGCTCGCGGAAGGAGAAGACACGCCGCAGGTGATTCCGGCAGATCCGAATGTTAAAAACTATTCTTACACGATTATGGACGATGCGGTGTATTTTCGGGAAAATTCTGTCATGCGCCCGGTAGAATTAAATGAAACTGCCAAAGGCCGGGTACGGGGGCTGGTGGAGCTTCGCCAGACAGTTAATGAGCTGATAGACTATCAGATGGAGGACTATCCTGAGGAAGATATCCGCGCAAAACAGCGGGAACTGAATACGCTCTATGACAAGTTTACAGCGGAGTACGGCTTGGTCAATTCCCGCAGCAATGCCCAGGCATTTGCGGACGATTCTTCCTATTACCTGCTCTGTTCTCTGGAGAATATCAATGAAAACGGGGAACTGGAAAGCAAGGCGGATATGTTTACCAAACGAACCATCCGTCCGGAACGTCACGTCACCAGTGTGGACACGCCCAGCGAGGCGCTGGCTGTTTCCATCGGAGAACGGGGAAAGGTGGATCTGCCGTTTATGGCGAAGCTTCTTGGCACACCCGACGAGTATGACGCTATTACGGAAGGATTAAAGGGAGTTATCTTCAAAGATCCCCTGTCTTCTGACCAGCCTGAAGCGGGCTGGCAGACTGCGGATGAGTACCTTTCCGGGAATGTCCGTGAAAAGCTGCGGATTGCTCAGACAGCCGCCAAAAGTGACAGTGCTTTTGCAGTCAACGTAGAGGCGCTGGCGAAGGCACAGCCAAAGGATTTGGATGCTTCCGAGATTGATGTGCGCCTGGGAGCCACCTGGATTGAAGCAGACGATATCCAGCAGTTTATGCAGGAAACCTTTGAGACGCCCTTCTATCTGCTACGTTCCATTGAGGTGCATTACTCTCCCATTACCGCAGAGTGGCAGATAAGCGGAAAAAGCGCAGTCAGCCGGAACAATGTGGCGGCTTATACCACTTATGGAACGGAACGGGCCAATGCCTACCGGATTCTGGAGGAGACGCTGAACCTGAAGGATATCCGGATTTATGACACGGTAGAAGATCCCAACGGGAAAGAGAAGCGTGTCCTGAATAAAAAAGAGACGACGCTGGCCCAGCAGAAACAGCAGGCCATAAAAGATGCGTTTCAGGATTGGATATGGCGGGATCCGGAGCGCCGGGAACGGCTGTGCAGCCGCTATAATGAACGGTTTAATGCCACCAGGCCGCGTGAATATGACGGCAGCCATATCCATTTCGTGGGAATGAATCCCGATATCAGGCTCCGGCCTCACCAGCTCAACTCCATCGCCCATGTGCTTTACGGTGGAAATGTTCTACTGGCCCATGAGGTCGGCGCAGGAAAGACCTTTGAAATGGCTGCGTCAGCCATGGAATCCAAACGGCTTGGGCTTTGTCAGAAATCCCTCTTTGTGGTGCCAAATCACCTGACACTTCAGTGGGCCAATGAATTTCTGCGGTTGTATCCCAGCGCCAAACTGCTGGTAGCGTCCAAAAAGGATTTTGAGACAGCGAACCGGAAGAAATTCTGCGCCCGGATTGCCACCGGGGATTATGACGCAGTGATTATCGGACATTCTCAGTTTGAGAAGATACCAATCAGCGCGGAACGGCAGGAACGGCTGCTCCGGGAGCAGATTGATGAAATTACCAATGCGTTAAGCGAGATAAAATTCCAGAGAAGTGACAGCTTTACTATCAAGCAGATTGAAAAGACCAGAAAATCCCTGCAGACGAGGCTGGATAAATTGCTGGGTGCCGACAGGAAGGACGATGTGATTACCTCCGAGCAGCTGGGGGTTGACAGGCTGTTTGTGGATGAGAGCCATGCGTTTAAAAATCTTTTCCTGTTCACTAAAATGCGCAATGTGGCCGGGCTTTCCACATCAGAGGCACAGAAGTCCCAGGACATGTTCCTGAAGTGCCGCTATATGGATGAACTGACAGGCGGGCGAGGCGTGGTATTTGCCACAGGTACGCCTGTCAGCAACTCCATGACGGAACTTTATACAGTCATGCGATACCTTCAGTACGGAACGCTTCAGCAGAAAGGACTGACGCATTTTGACTGCTGGGCCTCCACCTTTGGAGAAACTACTACGGCCATCGAGCTGGCTCCGGAAGGAACCGGATACCGGGCCAGGACGAGATTTGCGAAGTTTTTCAACCTGCCTGAGCTGATGGCCATGTTTAAGGAAGTGGCAGATATAAAGACCAGCGACCAGCTGAACCTGCCAGTACCGGAGGCAAAATTTGAAACAGTGGTGGTTCAGCCCTCGGAGCACCAGCAGGCAATGGTGGCGGAGTTGTCGGAACGGGCTGCGGTAGTCCACAGCGGTATCGTGGATTCCACCGTGGACAATATGCTTAAAATCACTTCTGACGGCAGGAAGCTGGGGCTGGATCAGCGGCTGATGAATCCTCTTCTTCCAGATGATCCCGGAAGTAAGGTCAACGCCTGTGTCTCCAATGTACTGCGGATCTGGGAGGAGGGTAAAGAGGCGCGGCTGACACAGCTCCTGTTCTGTGATCTCTCCACGCCGAAGAATGATGGCACGTTCAATGTCTATGACGATATCCGCTCCAAACTGATTGCGGCAGGTGTGCCGGAGCATGAAGTGGCGTTTATCCATACGGCAGATACAGAAGCGAAAAAGAAAGATCTGTTCGCAAAAGTGAGAAGCGGACAGGTCAGGATTCTTATGGGGAGCACGCAGAAAATGGGAGCCGGGACAAACGTGCAGGACAGGCTGATTGCTGTCCATCATCTGGATGTGGGCTGGCGGCCTTCGGATATGACTCAGCGCAATGGCCGTATCATCCGGCAGGGAAATCAGAATAAAGAAGTACAGATTTATCAGTATGTGACGGAGAAAACCTTTGACGCCTATCTCTTTCAGACACTGGAAAATAAGCAGAAATTTATCAGTCAGGTCATGACTTCCAAATCACCAGCCCGTTCCTGCGATGACGTGGATGAGCAGGCGCTCTCCTATGCCGAGATAAAAGCACTGTGCGCAGGTGATCCACAGATTAAAGAAAAAATGGATCTGGATATTGAAGTAGCCCGGTTGAAGGTGCTGAAAGCAGACCACATGAGCCAGCACTTCCGTTTGGAAGACCGTCTGCTGAAATACTTCCCGGCAGAGATTGAAAAGAATCAGGAAATAATCCGGGGGATAACGGCAGATATTCAGACAGCAGCCGGACATCCCCATCCGACGGATGGCTTTGCGGGAATGAAAATCGGAGCGGAAATTTTTACGGAAAAAACTGATGCAGGGAAAGCAATCATTGAGGCGTGCCGGAACCTGAAAGGAGACGTGCCGGCTCTTCTGGGTGAGTACCGGGGATTTTCCACGGAGCTTTGTTTTAATGCTTTTTCTAAGGAATTTGAAGTTATCCTGAAGGGAGCCTTAAGCTACAAGGTAACCCTTGGAGAAGACGCGAGGGGTAATCTCATCCGTATGGACAATGCTTTATCCGGACTTTCAGGAAGGCTGGAACAGGTGCAAAATGAATTGATGAATCTGGAAAACCAGCAGAATGCTGCCCGGGAAGAATTGCAGAAACCATTTCCCCAAGAGCAGGAGCTTGTAGAGAAATCAGCTAGACTTGCAGAGCTGGATGCGGCGTTGAATATAGATGATTCCCATTCGGAAGCAGACAGCATTTCAGAGGAAAAGGAGGAGGGGAGACGGCCATCTGTGCTTGCAGATTTAAAAGCCAGGACTGGATACTCTCCGATATCGAAACGGGAAACAGAAAGGGAGGAGGCTGTGCTGTAATGGAGAAAAAGGATCAGGAGCTGCATTTCTTTGTGACGAAAAGCGATCAGGAACGAATCCATCAGAAAATGGCCGAAATGGGGATACGCAGCAAAAGCGCGTATCTCCGCAAAATGGCACTGGACGGTTACTGCGTAAAGCTGGATCTGCAGGACGTAAAGGAACTGGTTTCACTCCTGCGCCGCTGCAGCAACAACCTGAATCAGTATGCAAAGCGGGCTAACGAGACGGGAAGCATTTATCAGGAAGACATCCGGGATCTGCAGACGCGGCTGGATGAAATCTGGCAGTGTGCTAGGGAACTGCTCTCCCGCCTTGCAACGATCCGGTAGAAGACTTTTGTAAACTTGGCAGGCGGGAAGCGCTCCTGTATAATAAGGGTATAGAATGATTTCACAAAAGAAAGGACGTTGAATATGTGGCTTTTAAAACTTCCCTTTAAGATACTTGCGTTTCCTGTCATTCTTCTGCTGGGCGTCTTTTGGGTGCTGGGTAAGATTATGACAAACCTGTCGGCCTTTGTGGTCGGAATCTTCATGCTGTTTATTTTTCTGGTGGGTGTCTTCTGCGCTTTTCAGGGACAGTGGGGCAACGTGGCGTTCCTTGTCGGCGTGGAAGTGGCCTGTCTGGTACTGCAGTATGGGGCCATGATGATTGTAGATATTTCTGGCGCAATCAATGGAACACTGGTACGTTTTCTTCGTTCCTGAAAGGAGTTGTTATGGACAAGGAATTTATCAGAAAATACTGTGAAAGCGTTTATCCGGAGCTGGAAGTGACGGCAGTAAAGTGCAATGATAAATACCAGCGTCTGAAGAAAATCTTTGAAAAACATGAGGATGAATTTGAAAAGGAGCTTGGTGACCGGAAACTGTTTCGACTATATGAAGAACTGTTGTCTGATTATATGGCTATGGGACATGAAATGGCCATAAGCGTATATCTTCTCGGAGCAGAAGACCGTGAGAAGATGCTGCGGTAGAAAATCAATGGGGAGCTGTCCCGGAGGCAGCTCCTTTTTCTAATGGGAAGGAGGCGGACGAATGGCGGCTTCCAGGCTGATTCCACTTCATATCAATAAGGGAAAGACAATCGCTCAATGTCTGGCAGACAGAACAGACTATTCCCAAAACGCGGAGAAGACAAACGGCGGCGAATTCATCAGTTCCTATGAATGCGATCCGGAGACCGCCGATCAGGAATTCCTTCTTTCCAAACGCCAGTATCTGCAGATGACCGGACGGACACAGGAGCATGATGTGATTGCCTATCAGATTCGCCAATCCTTCAAGCCGGGAGAAATCACGCCGGAAGAAGCCAATGAAATCGGCTATGAACTGGCCATGCGCTTTACGAAGGGAAAGCACGCCTTTCTGGTGGCGACACACATTGACAAAGCTCACATCCATAATCACATCATATATAATTCCACAACGCTGGACTGTCTGCACAAATTCCGGGATTTCAGACATTCCGGGTTGGCAGTGCAGCGAATCAGTGATATTCTCTGCCTGGAGCATGGAAAATCCGTTATCCAGCCGAAGCCTTACAAAGAGCGGACAAAGCGTACCGATTATCCTAAACGTCCTTGCCATCGCAACGATATCCGGGCGGCAATAGACAGAGCACTTTTGAAGAAACCGAAAGATTTTGAAGAACTGATAGCACTCCTTGTAGCTGCCGGATTTGAGTTTAAAGATGGAAAGCAGCCGTCGCTCAGAGGAAAAAACGGCGACCGCTTCATACGCTTCCGCTCTCTCGGAGAAGGCTATACGGTTGAAGATTTGAAAGCGGCGCTGTCCGGTGAAAAAAGGCATTCTGCCCAAAACCGGAAAACACAGACTAACAGGCGCTCACTGAATCTTCCTATTAACATTCAGGAAAAGCTGGCGGCCGGAAAAGGAGCGGGCTATGAACGGTGGGCAAAGGTGTATAATCTGAAAGCCGCCGCGAAAGCAATCATATTCCTTCAGGAAAACGGGATTCAAACCATGGAACAGCTTCGGGAAAAAACGGAAGACATCACCAACCGAGGCCATGAACTTTTAGCTTCTGTAAAGGAGTCCGAGAAAAAGATGGCGGAGATTGCAGCGCTGCGGAAGCATATCATCAATTATGCAAAGACCAGAGAAACTTATGTTGCATACCGTAAGGCTGGGTACAGCAGCAAATTCTATGAAGCACACAGAGAGGAGCTGGCGCTCCACATGGCGGCAAAAGCAGCTTTTGACCAGCTGGAGACTTCAACGATTCCAAAGGTGAAAGAGCTGAATGCAGAGTATGCGGAAATCCTAGAGGAGAAGAAAAAAGCATATGCGGAATACCGGAAGATACGACTGGAAATGCAGAACTACCAGATTGCTCTGAAGGTGGCGGAGGCGTGCGTGAATGATGAGACTGAACAGGAGATAAATCAGAAAGAACAGGAACAGCCATCGGCACAGCGTTAAAATAGATAGTCTGAGATAAATCCCCGGCACTGTGAATCACAGGATTGTGGTTTGCTATGCCGGGGATTCTTGTCGTTTGAAGGAGCTGGCCTATGTGTGGGGTTTGCTCTATCTGTTCATTTTGTAAAACGTTCCAACGGGACGCGTAGCCCTCACTGGAAGTGAGGATGAGGATCTCAAGGGGATTGGGGATATGCCCCAACAAGTCGTTTGATGAGATTGGCGCGGGAGCGGAAATCTCGAAAACGAGCATTCCTGGACAGGAATGCCCTGCTTGCCAATATGTGAAATGTTTTTGTTGTCGATTAACTTCGTCCAAATTTGTGATAAAAATGCGATGTTAAACTATATCTTTCTCTGTTGTAACTTTCCGATAAGTTGGCGAAAAGTTTTCGTAATGAGGGTAGATTACTATTGCCTAAACTTTAACTAAATAAAATTGAATCTTCAATTAAAAAAACAAATGAAGCATGAACCGAGGCTCTTTTTTGGTTTAGTACAAAGAATCAAGAAATGCAGAAAGACTGTCACTTACAACTGTAATGCCATCTGTCTCGTGATCCCAAAATACAACTTTATTGTTGCTCAGAGAATAGCAAATATAGTTACCGAAAGGGTCAATGCCAAACGGCAAGAGGTTAGTATCAGTAACTGCACTCAGGGCAACAAAAACAGAGTCAGTATCAGTTTCATTCCGGTTAAAAGACAGCACTGCACCAAGAACTTTTTCACTGCTTCCTGCCATAAAGTTGTACTTCGCAGGTGTGGCTGCATTTGCTTCGATGATGAGTTCTTTCAGTTCATCAGGAAAAGTTATTTTTCTTTCCTTCTCGATTTCAGCAAATACTTCCGGATTTACTACATCAATTTTATATTTCCATTCGTTCTTCATATCGTCCTCCTATCTGCAATCCGAACCGCCACCCCAAATACTTCGTCCACCGGTGTGACGACAGGTACTATGTTCGGTTGCATCAACAAGTTGCATTTTACCAGGAATTTCGTTGTGATGCCATGTTAAGCCAGAAATTCGAGGTTCACCATTTTTGATTTGCTCCAGCTGACGAGGAGTAAATTGTTTTGCCAATTCAGGGTCATTTTCGATTCTCTTTGCTAACTGCTGAGTACAGTATTTGAATTGTTCAGTATCGGATGCGTTTCGCAATTCTTTTGGCAAGCGAGTATCAAATGTGCTGTTAAAAACAGGAAAGACACCCTCCACTTTTTCACCGTTAAGCATAAATGTGTGTTTACGATACTCAACATCTGTGCCTGGGTATTTTTGCCCTGCCAGTCCCTCGTTTATTGTTGGAATATGACGAGGTGATTTGACTTCTTTATTACTATTTTCAAATGCTTTAGTTTTATTGTTGACTTCATTAGAAGCCTTAGTCATTTCTTGAACTTCTCTTACTCCGAATGGGTTCATTACATCACCTCTCCCTTCAGAAATTTGTTCCATGTATCCAAATATTCCGCCGGTTTGCCATAGCGTTCAATCTGTTCACGCAGGATGCATTCAACGGCTATGTTTTGTTCTTGTTCATCCAAAGCAGACAGAGCAGAATCATTTGAATACACAAGTACATTCTTCCATTCTTCGATAGAATCAGCTTCATTAGCTTCTTTTTCGACAGACGGAGAACAGGATAGGTCATATATTACAGGACTGATGTCAGCCAAGGTACACGCACCATTTACTCTAAGGGCTTTCAGTGCAGCAATCTTTATGCGAGAGGAAATATCCATACCGATTATCAACGCAGACAATTCGCTAAAATTCATATCGAGTTTTTCGCCAGCAGCTTTGTTCAGCAGATTTTGAATGACCTTCGCTGTTTTATCGTAAGAGGAATTGCTATAACTATGAGTATCTTTCTGGTAGCGATGTTCTTCACCACGGAACTTTACAATCTTGCAAAGAACTGGCTCCAGCCAATCGTTCTGATACACCACTGCAACTCCTTTGGGGAGTTTGGCAATTTCATCCAGCTGATTGTCTTTAAGTCCTGCGGACTTTCCGGCAAGTCTACGATCCTGCTCGTCAGGAAGTCTCATAATGATTTTTGTATTTGTGTTTCTGATTGCGGACATATCTACTGCACTTGGAGATTGGTCTGCAATGATAAAGCCCTCGCCATAAGTCCTCATCTCCGCAATAGCATTAGAAATCATTTCCACAGATTTTCCTGCAACATTTGCTCCTTCAGAGCTTTGCTCAGTGGAAGTTCTTTTCAGAATGTTATGTGCTTCTTCGAGAACGGTAACATGACGTAAAGGTACATTCATATCGGTGCAAGTAGACATTCTGTGTTCGCTCAATCTCATAATTAGGATGCCCATGATAAGAGATTTGGTTTCAGCAGAACCGACACGGCTAATATCGACAATGACTTTCCCGTCAAACAATACACTGTTGTCAATCTCGTTTGCGGCAAATATCTGACCATTTAATCCGTTGGTGAGCGACTTGATTCTGGTTACAAGGGAACCGGTATAGTTACTTTTTACTTCCTCTGAGTATGCGGAATGCTGAATTACATCAACAAGCTCTGTCAGCAAGTCTCCAAATGTAGGGAACAGATTCTCCGAATATTGATTGGTAGAATCCGACAGTTCCCAGCCGCAAGACTGGTATGCCTGAAGAATGGCATCTTTCAGAACAGCAGGCATTGCTGCATACATTGGCCAGCATACATTGAAAATTTCCACAAGGCGGTCAATGTGTTCAAGAATATGGATGCCTTTCGGAAACTTAAATGGGTTAATACGGAGCAAATCCGTAAACTGAGGATTGGTTCCCAACACCCGGACATCAGGGAGATTTCCAAACACATTCTTGTATTCCCCTTTTGCTGGTTCAATTATCAGGAAATTAATGCCGAAGTTGTCCAGCTGGCGAACCATCTCATATACCGTGTTACTCTTTCCTGAACCAGTTGAACCAGTCACGAATGTGTGCATTGCAAGACTGTTTATGTTCAAAGAAACCTTATTGTTGCAAACACTTCCCATGTTGAAGATATTTCCCAAATTGATACCTGAGGAGCGTTTGGCACCGTCGTAGGTTACGATTTCTTTTCCGAAGTCTGCGTGTTCAATTACAGGCAGACCGCAAACAGAACGCCTTGGAAGTCCCATGTGAATTGCCAACTCATTACCGCTTACTAAAGAACATGGGGTAACTTCAATGTTTCCTGCTGCCCCGTTATAGCGGAAAACAGGATGGATGAAGTTTTTGACATACTGACCGATCAGATGAGTTTTATCTTTCTGATACTGCCCCCAGGAATTGATAGCGGCAATTTCAACACCGGAGTTTTCGCCACGCATCAAAGCTTTATATGTAGATGCAGCAACTTCGGCAGCGTATTGGTCATCAGAAAGAAAGTATGCTGCACATTCATACATACCGAGACTTTCAAATTCATCAATACGCTTCAGTTGCTTATTGATTCTTTCGAGTGTATCTTCGATGGACTTATCATGGAGGGTCAGGGTCATGCCTTCGGAAATACCCTTAGTATATCCCTCTGTTTTTGAAATACCATAGTTTACTGTATTAGTAGTACCATCGCTGGAACCTCTGACAGTCGAGAAACTATTTGTAACGGATTCGTTTGTAGAGGTAGAGTCAGATACATTCTTGGTAATGGCAGAACCTAACATACCAAGACCGCCAGAAACGACACCGCCAACAGCCAAACTGACACCGCCTGTTACCGGTGCGAGTGCAGCTCCTAAAATCGATGCAGCAGAAGCTACGCCTTTGATTGTTTTGCCCGCAACACTTTCTCTGGATTCGGAATGAGATGTAGATGAACCTTCTGTTTTGGATTGACTGTTTGTTTCAGACCAATTATCGCTATGTGTTTTTGCATGGCTATTTCCCTTTGTCTCAGCAACAGAATAGTTGAAAGAGTTGTTGCTGGTATAGTTGACCTGGGTGCTTGCAAACGCAGACAACTGTGTATAGACGGTTTCATATCCTTTTCTCAGTTCTCTGAGCTGTGTCTGAGTAGTACCATTTGCAATGATAATTCCGGTGTACTTTTCGCCTTGCATGGACAATACCAGCTTTTCAAGTCCCTGTACAAAGCTTTGGTTGGTAGCACCATCATGTGCCTTATTATTTGCCACGCAGGAGACCACAGAAATGCTATTCGCTTTGATCTTTGCCAAAATGCTTTCCATTTCCTCGATTGTATAATCAGGTGCGGTTTTAATCCCAGGGAACTGACCTTTCATAGCGTTCTCGACAGTATTTTTCAGAGAACTAATGGTTCTGTATTCGTCCAGGGAACGAACACCCATGTAAAAGTCAGTTTTTACGCCATCACTATCAATGATGATAAATACCGCACTGTCTGTTATGGAAAGAGCATTAAAGACACTGGCAAACTTGTATGTGGCAAATTCTTCTTTCTCATACACCATTTCGGTGATTTTGAAGAATCGTACATTGTCCCGGATATTGGACTGTAATACGCTACTGCTTAGGGGTACGATTTCCATGTGAGAAAGATCTGTGATGTAGTTTTTTAAGATAACATCATCGACCACTTTCAGTGCCGCTTGGTATCCGTCAGTAATATTCGCATAAGACGGAGCCGGGGCCGTAGTAATCTCAGGTTTCTTTGCAGGTAAATCGCTCATTATTCATTCCCCTTATCACTAACAATAAGTGCAACACCAGCAACTGCCACGACAACACCACCAACTGTAAGCATTGTCTGAGAGGTGCAAATACCGGCGACTGCTAAAGCGGCACCAGCGACAGTAACACCCGTGCCAATTTGTTTTTGTGTAACAGTATGGCTTGTCTTATTTTCGGATTGCTCGGTTTTGATTCTGTTTACCTTTTCCTTGTATAGTGTGCGTACCATACTTTTCAATAAGTCGATTCTTTCCTTAGAAAAGTTGTTCACAACCACAACCATTTGCTCATTAAGATAGTCTTCATTCCAGAATGAGACATCGTAGTTTAGTGTTTCACCATCATGCTCAACAAAGAGACCATCCATTTTGCTTTCTGCATAATGAGACATTTCATCAAAATGCGAACCTGTGGGGTCTACAAGCAGACTATCTTTCAGCATGATACGAACACGCATCAATTTACCTGCTTGTACGGCATCCATAAAATCTTTTGAAATAGCCATGATTTTCCTCCTATCTATTATTATCGGTTTGCTTTATAATTTTGTGTTGCCTGGAGAAGTTGTCTTGCAGCTTTCTCCAATTCGTTAATCTGCGACAGTTCCCACTTTTTTGTATTCTTGACAGTCTGAAGGACTTTGCTAATTTTCGTTCCCTCGGTCATTACTTGCTGGAGAGCTTGTTTTCTAAGTTCCTCTGGCGTAGGTGCGGTTGCGTAACCGGAGAGGGAACTTGAACTGTATGGAGTTCTTGATTGTGGTGCTGGACTCTGTTGAGAACGCTGGAGAGCTGGCTGAGGTTGGCTCCTTTGCATCGTGGCTCTTGCGATCTCTGGTGCAATTACCTTGGAAACAACTTTCTGCAGATGAGCAATTCTTGTTTCTGAAAAATTGTTTACCAGTTGCACCAGTTCCATATTCATAACTTCGTGATTCCATTTAGTTTGATCTTCCTCAAGAGGATCATCATCGAAAGGAACCATAAGATCAGGTAACATTCGCTTAGCGTAAGAAAGCATTTCTCTCAGCTGTGTAAAAGTCGGGTCAACAACAAAAGAATCCTTCAACATTATTCTGGTTCTAAGCAGATTTTTATTTGCAACTGCTGATTTGAATTCTTGTGATATCATGATTCCTCCTATTAAATATCCAGAATAGCCTTTGTTTTAATCTGGATTTCCTCAAGCCATTTGAGCTTTGCCTGGGATTCTTTAATTCTGCGTTCAACATCCTTCTGATCGTTGGCACAATCTTCAAGCTCCTGCAATTTGCGTTTCAAAACATCGTCGAGTTCAGCGAACTTCTTGGAGAACTCGCCCTTAATCTTCTTAGCCTGCTTTTTTGCATATTCGACAGCGTTATTGCTGTTTTCATACAGCTGCTCCTGAATTGGTGCAAAGAATCTTTCTGCCAGCTTTTTACCGTCGATGTATGTATGTTCAACCCAATCATAATCGTCGATAACTTCGTAGTCCACGTTGAAGCTCGTACCAATCTTTCTATTGAGCCAGCGTCTGAAGCCGACGATTTCCTTATACTCTTTATGACTACCGACAACTTCCCAATTTTTTTCTTTGGTTTCAGCATCACTCAGGATGACTTCGATATTGGAAAGCCCAGAAATATCACCTGCCATCAATTCAAATGGGTCAATACCGACTTCCCCAACATTGATTTCCTGGGCAAGTTCAGTGATTTTTTTCTTGTATTCCTCTAAAAGCTCGCTTGCATTCTTGTGAACATGATCTGAAATAAGTTGTTCCAACTTGACTTGGACTTCAGCCTGCAAATTATCGGCAAAACGGGCAAATTGCTTACAAAGTTGTTCAGCTTCTTTCTTTGTCATCTTAGGATCAGAGGAAGCTAACTGAGCTGTAATCTTTTTCTGTGCTTCCATGATGACGCTATTTGCCATTTTGCTGATTTCCTTGTCGTAATTGATGCTATCAATTCTTGACTTAAAGCGTTTTGCATCCTCGCCGCTTGCAAGTTTTTTTTTGATGACTTCAATATGAGCCAGAATAGCAGCTCGCTTGTCTTGGTTTTCAGTGATTTCCTGCTTAGTTGTCTCAAAAGATTTTGCACTTTCCAAACGCTTTGAGAAGGTGTCCACGATATTTTTGATCTTCGCAGTTTTGGCATACTTCTGAACATACATTTGAATTGCCATTTCAATAGGAACGATGCCACAATGAATCAGAGCTTCTTCGTAGGTATCTCCATTGTTCCTTGCATCGGCAAGTCTATTTTCAATCTGCCCACGAATGGAAGGGGTAAGAGGTGCAAGCGTCTCAAAGTGCATTTCAGGATTACGGTTAAACTTTCTTACCTTACCCTTTGCTTCATAAACATCATCGTCATCATCGTCGTCGCTTTCAGCAAGGATGGTACGGATATTCAAGGCGGTAAGAGCTGATGCAGGATAAATATTGGCGTTTTCAATGTCATTATCACGCAGATAGTCACGCACTTTTGCAATGGCAGCATCTACGCTGTCTTCACCCTTTTTGAAATCATCGAGCTTATTGACAACAAAAATAAATCTATCTCTGGACTGCTTGCCGCCAACCTTCATGCTGTCGGCAACATGACTAAGCAGATTGTAGTCATCATTTACAGCAAGTTGTGTAGCGTTCAGGATATAGAGTACAACAGTCTTAGAGGATTCAGACAGCATTCTGTATGTAGCTGCTTTGTGTTCAGGATCTCTTGAGTTGTTTGGACCCGGAGTATCAACGAGAACCAAAGCCACATCTTCAGCAGAAACAAATGGAATATTACCTTCTGCTCGGATTTTTGATACCTCTGGATTGCTATTCAGTGCCTCCATTATTTCAAAAGACAGTTCTGGATAGGTCTGGATAAGATTGCCATTAGCATCGTAAACCTTTGCCATAAAGCATTCGCCATCATTATCCTTGATTTCCGTAATAGTGGCAGTGCAGGCTTCCTGTTTTGCAGGCATAAGTTTCTGCCTAAGCAGAGCGTTAATCAGGGTAGACTTGCCGGCACTCATAGTTGCTACAACATTGACTTCAAAGTCACTGCTTTTTGCCATGTTGAATGCCTTGACTACATCAGGTTGTTTCAATTCATCAAACGGACCCGCCTGGATTTCATCAAAAATCTCGCTGATAGCTGCTTCTTTATCTGAAACCTCTTTAGCTGGAATGTGCGTTAGGTCAATGTTTATCCCTTGCTTCTTAGCTTCACGGGTCATTGCTTCTACATCTTCATAATCAAGGATTGTTCCCTGAAAGGTGAGTTTGAAATCACGGCTACTACATTCTTTAAAAAGAATCTCCGGTAATTCTTCAATCCATTCCTGGAGACGGCGATCTGCAAAGTTCAACTTGCTGTTTTGCTTTGGCTGAACTCCGTCAATAAGAATTTCTGTTTCCAAACGGTAGGGATTGTACTTAATTTGGATCTCTCTCATATATTTCACCTCGTTGTATATATTATTTGTTCCAGTTGCAATACACCTGAGTGCATCAGAAGCAGTGCTTCTTCAGTGTCACAAGACACTCGAACAGCTTTCTGGATAGCGTCTGGATAGTAGGTGTCAAACTGGTATTCTTCTTTTTTTAGCTTGCGAGCCATTCGGTCAAGCTCGTCCTGTTCATCTTCGTCTAATGTTTCACCAAATATCTTCATTTTCGCCAGGTATGCGGCGTAAGAAGATACAGGAACAACCATCGGATTTGTAAAGCCTAATTCGCTCAATTCTCCCTCAACAGTTTGAAGCGTTTCTTGAACAGAGTCTTCTTTCTTTCTAAAACGGTCTACCTTGTTTACGACAAACATAATATTACCTTGGTAGTGTTCTGAAATAAAGATAAGGTGTCTGCGATCATCATCAGTACCGATATTCTCGCCGTTTAGCAGATAGATTAATAAATCGGATTCAACAGATTTTATTGTATCTTCTGCAAGCTCCTTATGCCATTCATCCTGAGAGGAATTAACCCCAGGGGTGTCAATAAACCATATTCTTTTTGCACCTTTACCAACGGTACGGAAATGGGTTCCTACTGTGATTAAATTACTCTGGTTGTTTTTATTATCCTCCATAAGAGTCTGGTAGTCTGCATCTAAATCAAGCAGATAATCCAATTCGTAGCAAAGAGAATCTTCAAAAGGCTTATTCTTGATATAGTGGATTTTTGCGGTACACGCCTCGTTCTGTGTTTTATTTACCTTTTTTCCGACAAGTGCATTTAATAAGGTAGACTTTCCAGCACTCATATTAGCGGTCACAATTACTTTAATCGGGTCGGATTTCAAAAATGCACGATTTTGTTTCCAGCCATCTGCCATGTAGTCAACCTTATCAATACCATCGACAGGAACGCTAGTATCGTATAAAAAGCTGAACAACTGCTGGATTTTCTTGTGATACCGTTTGTGGTATATCGTTAAGATCTCCTCGAAGATTTTTTCGCCTTTATTTTTATCGTCATAGGCGTTGATAAAAATACAATCCATCAAAAGGCAATATCTATATGAGAAAAACTTAAATGGTCTGAATTTGGTAGCAATAACATCTTTTGCCTGTTTATGGAGATCAGAGATTCCATATTTATAATCCTCACTGTTATTCAACAGCTTTTTAATATATAGGCATAACACTGAAGTCGCCCAAACACTGTCTTTGGAATATTTCAGAACAAAATACTCTAGGACACGGATATATTTGATTTTATAAGATTCTTTTTCCTGTAAGATAGGGTGTTCCCCAAGCATTTGAGAAGTCTCTAAAAAATACTTTTCCAAAGAACTACCTCCTGTAAGTTTCTTTTGATTGGCTCTAATTGTAGTGAGCATACATTTTGCTAATTTCCGCTTTCATTTCTTCGACAAAATCCTCTGGAGCAGTCACTTTCACACGGCGACCTTGGCTGAGAAGCCACATTTTTATTCCGTCACCATAAACATCTGCTTCAATGGTATAAGTTCTGCCGTTTCTTTCAATAATCTTAGCAGTAGGGAGTTTATCGAGAATTGCTTGGATAGCAGAACCAGTAAATTCAAATTGAATGGTTCTGAGCTTTCCGGGCCACATAAATAAACTACGCTGCCTGAGAAGTCCTTCATCGAACTCTGGAGTAGCTTCTGTTGTGAATTTTTTGCGATGCTCTGTTATATACTTAATTCTATCTATGCGGAAGTACAACGGCTTGTCCGGGGCACCTTCAGTGTTAAATGCAATGAGATAGAAGAAGTTATCTGTAAACATTACTGAAGCAGGTCGGATGCGATGAGTTTTCCAGGCACGATCTGCTCGATAATATTCTATGGTTATTTCTCGCTTTTCTGTGATGCAGTTTGCCAGTTTCCATAACATCTGCTGGACACTTTCACAGTCGTGCTTGATTTCTGTGTAGTGATACAGTTCCTTGCGAATTAAATCATTCAGCATCGGACGATCTGTTGTTGTAGTAAATCCTTTGAGCTTGTTTGTTAGTGTCAAAAGTTCCTCTTTTGAAAACGCTCTTGCACCAATCATCACTTCGATAAGGGCGAACAGCTCAGCATTTGTCAGAAATTCATCCATATACAAATGATATAGTTTTTCTTGATTAGAATACTTCAACTCGGTATTTCCAACCAATTCCCTATGCTCTGCGAGAAATGCTTTTAGATCGCTAAGGTCTCGCCCTATACTCTTAGTGGACACTTCATATTCGTCCGCTAATTTTTGAACAGATAGTCCTTCACCACGCAACGCTCGAAAGAAGATTTCTAACAGACGTTCCTGTTTCGTGTTCTCCATCTAATCCCCCCCAATTCCGTTTTTTATCTTTCACCCTAATTATAATGGACAAGGTAGACAGATGGATGTCCGTCTGAAAAAATCGCAATGATTAATCTGCAAGTTTTTCTACTAGCGAAGTATTTTCTTCTGCATCATCTATAAAGTCCATCATGTCACCGGCATTACACTGGAGCACATCTGCAATCTTCAAAAGAACGGAAAGATTGACTTCCTGGTTTCTTCTCAGTTTTGTAAATGTGGCAGAGGATAGACCGGTGCGTTTTCGCAATTCGGCTTTTCCAATGTCATGCTCAACGCACAAATACCATAGTTTTTTGTAGCTTACTTTCAACTGGTTATCCCCCTTTCTTGGTGTACATTTGCGTACTTTCTATATTATACGCTTCTTACAAACAAATCTCAACAAGTTGCTCGTATTTACTCCAAACTTAGAGAGTAAACTATTATTTTGTTGCAAAAACCAAAATTCTGACCAATTCCCAACAAAATCTAAACTTCTGAAAGAAAGGATTAGTATTGCTATAATTCATAGGTGTTTCACCAGATGAAGGTATTGTTTGTGCTGAATATAGTACAGAAATAAGCAGATAATTATGGACACAAAAAATGTGAAAACTGCCGCAACCAAGAAGTAAAGGCGTTGAAAGTAGTTCTTGGAGGAGTAGGAATCCTTATAGGTAGGACGATGATTTCTATTGCAACAAGAGGTAAAATAACTCCGCCCCAAAAGAAATAGTGTGATAACAAAAGCAGACCTATCCAGTGAGGTGATGTGATCTCCTTTTTAAGTTCCGAAGTATTTTAATGATAACTTACGATGTGTCTAAATCGCATCCTCCCCAAATTCTGCTCTGATCTTGGCACACAGCCTCTCCCACGATGCCTGACGTTCCTCCGGTGTTTCATCCGGAAGTTCTGTGCCGGGACAGCGCTCATTCACTTCTTTTTCAAGTTTCTGCCCATAAACGTCAGTGAAATCCGGATATTCTTTAAGGAGTCGGTAAAAAGTTTTGTCAGCAGCGGAACCAAGCTCGTTGCAGCGTTCAAGAATGGATTCAAAGATTTCCTGTGTCATGGGTATTTGCTGATCCATGGCTGCGGTCTGTTCATCGGTAAACGCGAATGTTTCAAGAAGAAAACTTTTCAGATTTTCCATTTGCTCATTGGTCAAATCCATATGGCGCACCTTCCTTTTGTACTGGATGACAAATTTCCTGTTTCAGACGAAACCGTCCTGAAGATACAAAAAAGGAGCAGTTCATCTGATTGGCTTATCAGAAACTGCTCCTACTGAAAAGTGCGTATGATTTTCATCAGTCTTTCACGTTCTTCCGGGGTCAGCCCGTTCCACGTTTCAATGATTTCTCTTTGTTCGGCAGTCAGATCCGGAGGATTCTCATCTTTTGCGAAAAACTGTGCCAATGAGATATTCAGGGCGGCACATATCTTTTCGATGGTCTGAATCGTTGGTACATTTTCTCCCTTAATGATTCGTGACAGGACGGTCTGCGTCACTCCGGTCATTTGCGAGAGGCGGTACTTGGTGATCTGTTGCTTATCGCACAGTTCTTTTATTCTTGGCCCAATAAAATCAGCTGCAGCTACCTGAGCATTCTCCGGCATTGCGGGATTTTCAAGCTCACCTGACAAGTACAATCACCTTCCTTCTGCTTTTATACTGGTCTTATTTTACCTGTAAAGCAGAAGATTTATTAGACTAATTAGAAGGTATTATATAATATCTAAGTAGGGAGTATTGGGGCAAAATAAAAGGGGTACAGTAGACAGTTCTGATGCCCTTAATCCTAATTCTACTATTATCCCCTATATAATTGCAACAGGATTTCACTAGAAAATGTGTACTTTTTTAACAGACAGAGACTAGACTCTGACATGGCTTGACGTTATAGGCTATTTCTGGCGGCCCGAAAATCAATTCCTGCCTTCGCTGCCTGTGCCAGCTGATCCTTCCGCTCAATCAGATAAACCCGATTTCCACGCTTAAACCTGGCTCCGGTCTGCTTGAAATGAAAGCTGACATTGTACTCCACGCACTGCATCATGGTATTCAGGATCCAGGCATAATCGCAGATTCTGGCTTCTTCGCCTGATTCTCCGCCGCAGGTCACTTCCTCGATACAGTCGTGATACTGTGCCAGATAAGGCTGGATATCGATGGATTCCAGCATCGGCTCATGGATAATGGATTTGTGACGGATTGGCAGTTCCAGAAACAGAGGCAGCCGTTTATCTGCCATGCGCTGATTCTCACAGGTACAGCAGATATATACGTTTTCATAGCCATCGCCCCAGTCATCCGGCAGGCTGACGGTGAAGCGCTCCGGACGTTTGGTAACAAAGAAAAAATCCAAATCTGACCGTTCTTTCATCATTGCCCAGGCATCCGGACGCCATTCATCGGCATTGGGATGAAAGAAATCCGACGTAAAGCAGGTATATACAAAATCACCGTCTGGCTGGAGCTTATACTCTCCCTTCCGGTTCTTCTTTACAGGCAAATTGAAAGAAGCCGTTTTGGAGATGACAGAGGCATCCTTGCCAAATTCGGCATCCCGCCGATACACATAACAGTGATAACAACCTGGACTGATCTTCGTGCAGCCATGCCAGGGATTCCATGTAGCCATGTCAAAAGCCTCCTTCAGTCAAAGGCCGGAACATCCGTCTGTTGTTCCAGATTTTTCAGAAAATCTCCGTTTGCCGTTATGGGAGATTCCACTTTGTAACCACGCCGCTTCAGGATACGGAATTTGAAATCAAGCAGCTCGAATGGAACGTATAATGTCTTTGCCGCCTGAAAGAAGAACATATCGTCATTCAGCACTTCCAGAACGGCTTCGTCCGGCAGAAGCAGCTCTGAGGTGAAGACATTTGCCTCGTATTCTTTCCGGTCTGTAGTGTCGAACAAAGTGACTTCATGGAAAGCAGCGCCGGAAGAGCCAGAGTGCAGAATGCAGTGTCCCAGCTCATGGGCCAGTACCACTTTCTGAAGAATATCCGGCAGATCGCTGTTGATGGTGATATGCTTTTTTCGGCGGTGAATCAGAAAAAAGCCCTTGTAGCAGCCCTCAAACAATCCCATGGGCTCCCGTGATACAAGTATTTTCATCTGTTCTGCCAGTCTCTCGGGATCATTCTCATCATACTTTTTCTTTAATCGTTTTGCGGTATCTGAAATCTGTTCAATGGTCAATCGAAATCACATCCTCCCCGTGTACAAGCACCAAACAATAAAACCTTCAGAGCAGCTTATCACACAAGCTGTTCCATAAACCGGACTACTGCTCGACGGGAGCAGGCTTTTTCTTCCGGCTATAGGTCTCCCGGGCCGCTTCCTTACACTCAAGGTAGGCTTTCATGACTGCCTGAAAGTAGGCGTCTTTTGCTTTCTCACTGATCGTTCCTCCAGCGAAAAGCGCCTGATTTTCCCGGAGCATTTTCTCCAGGTCAAGGGACTCGCGCCGTCCGCCCTTTTGCCGCATTTCCTCTACATAGTCCATGCGATCCATGCCATAGCCGGGATCCTCAATCTCGTCATTCTTCAGATACTCGGTGGAAACTCCGAGAGCCTTTGCCAGTTTGTACAGCTGTGCGGCCTGGGGGAAACGCTTGCCGCACTCATAGTAGGTGAGTGTGCGCACTCCGATCCCGGCTTTGTCTGCGAGTTCCTGCTGGCTGAGGCCGAGCTGTCCGCGGTGTTCCCTGACTTTTTCCGTAAAGGGTTTCATGTGATTGCCTCCATTCTGTAAAATAATGTGCGGATACTTGCTGGTTTGCTATTGACAATCCGGCTGATTGTTGCTAGAATACAAAACAAACATATGTTCTAGCAACTATATGCACATTATAGACGTTGGATGCAGGTATGTCAAGAGATTATTGTGCGGAAAGTTGCGGGATCATGCAGAAGATTTGGAAGAAAGGTGGAAGCGCCCACACAGTAACGATTGAGATACGGAGGTTTTTCCTGAACTGTCCTTCTGAAGCAAAGGCAGTGATTACAGACAGAGAATCGGTAGCGCAGCTTCACGCGTCGGAACTTGCCGATTACATACCGCGTGTCCTTGATTTTCTTTCCCTTTATCGAGGTTCCACGCTTAGAAAGGATTTAGTAAGATGAAAAATTGATGAAGGGAGACTGAAGAATTGAGCCGTAAAAACACACAGACATTAAACAGTATCCGGAGACTGTGCCGGATGCAGAATTTGGATGAAAAGACACTTTATTCCCGTTCCAAACTGATATTATCTGCATACAGGGATATCTGCTGGTCAACAGCAGGGCGTGCCGATCAGGTGAGGGAAGACATTATTTGTTACTGCGGTTCCCAGCTGGATGACGCGCTGATTTATCTGGAAACATTCGCGTCGGATGAAGTCAGAGAGAATTTTGAAGAACGAGTGAAGACGTTGTTTGAGACACGCTGGATGATAGAACTGGTAGAAGATACTATGGTACGGGTCAGAGACTATCCCTGCAACGGAAATCTGTATTGCGAGATTTTATCCAAATGCTATCTGACCTGCTTTAAATACAGAGAGCCGGAGCTTTTGGAGATTCTCAACATGGAGCGCAGTACATTCTACGATAAGAAAAAGGAAGCGGTGCTGGTTTTCGGACTGTCCTTATGGGGGAATTCCATACCGAAGTTAAGGGGGTTCCTCAGAACTGCCGATGAAGAAGAAACAGAGGGGTACATATACGGCTCCACAGTGAAAACTGGACCGACAAAAGTCCGACCTTTTCCCGATAAAAATCCGATGGAAGTCCGATAGAATCCCTACTGAAAGTCCGACTTTGTATCTGTTATGATTGCTATGCTGGCAGGAATACGGCATAGCAGTCAGGATAATTGAATATATACTTTTTCAGCCTTGTGTCCTTAGCGGGTACAAGGCTATTTTTATGCCGTCTGCTAGACATTCGGCATAGATAAGAGTCAGAGGTGAGTAAACCTCCGGCTCTTTTTTTGTGCCTGCAAAGGAGGGCTGGCAGGTGCGAAGACGGCGCTGGTATAACGCCAGATACCCGTGATTTCCGGTTTTGAACCAACCATTCAGAACCACAGAAAGGAGATTGCGGATATGGCGAAAACAATTTATCTGGTGAAAAAGAACCCGGAAAGCAAAAAAGAAAACACAGAATGGCTGCAGATGAGTGGAGAAGAATTTTACCGTTTTACCCATTCGGAGAAAGGGAAAGGAAGGTACTTTATTCATTTGACGGATGATGTCGGATATGAGGCAGATGAGATTTACATTGAAGCGGGATATGAAGAATATCAGGACTGGTATAAGGAGGCACGCCGCCATCGGTATCTTGCTGACTGTGCTATAGATACCACGATTATCTCATCGGATGTTCCGGTGACTGGAGGAGAAGGACTACTGCTGATTGATACAATTCAGGATGATGGTATCTCAACAGAAGAAATGATTGCGAGAAAAGAGATGCTCAAAAAGCTGTATGAAGCAATGGCTTCATTGTCATCTGATGAAATGACAATTATTCAGACTCTGTATTTTTCGGGGCGTATCGTAACCGAAGCGGAAGCCGGAAAAAGTCTTGGAATGTCACAGCAGGCATTCCATTATCGAAAAAAGAAAATTTTTTCTAAATTAGCAAAATTTCTTTTTGTTAAATCTTAAAAAGTTGCCCAATAGGAGGGGTGAAGGGACAAACTTCACTTCTCCAGGCCCTGGGCCTGATGAACGTATTTGTTCTTTCAACGCAGATTGAAAAGAAAATATGCATTCATCAGGTACAGTCCTGTGATGTGGAGCTACATCCAGTGGTACGCCATGATCCTGCAAGGGGGGAGCGGTCAATGCCAGCTGGTAAGTGCCGGATAGCTTCCGGCATGGCGATGATTCAGCACAGGGATAATGAGACTTCCGTCCAGCCACAGCCCCGCGCGAAGCGGGAACACGCAATGGGGGCGGCCCGGCGAGAACCGCGGGGAGGTTAGATGCCTATGGAGCCGGAAGCATCCGGCCGCCTGGTGATTTCCTATGTATCGGGGTGTCGGGGACAAATAGATACGGACGCAAAAAAATATCTTTGAGATGCGGAGACTGGCCTGGTGTCAGCCTCCGCTTTTACATATCGCGAAGGAGGATAAAGATTATGAGATATGAAGATTTGGTTTATCACAAAGGCGACATATACATTGCGGAGCTGGGCGAGAATTTCGGCCATGAGCAGAGCGGCACACGCCCGGTGATTATCATGCAGAATGATGTGGGAAATTACTTTTCCCCCACGGTGACGATTGTTCCGCTCACTTCAAAAGACAAGAAGCCTGGACAGCCTACCCATTATCGGCTGGATATGAAAAAGTATCCGTTTCTCACATCATCATCCACGGCCCTCTGTGAATCGCCTAGAACACTGGATAAACGGCTGCTGAAAAAATACCTTGGAAGGATTGATAAAGCGGATTTGGCTAAGGTGGATGATGCTTTGGCGGCGCATATTGGCTATCGGATTCCGGATGCTGTGGATACGCCCTGAGCCGCTGGCATATTTTCCGAAAATTAACAATAGTTATGAGATAAGAGAATGAAGGTGGTGTATGGGGTTGATAACGGAGGAAAGGAAAAACACTACTTCTCAGGTGTTGGACAAGTCTGAATTGACAGAACTGTCCTCTGTCAGAGTCCGGGAGAATGGCCAAAAGCAGCCGGATCTGGAGGATTTAAGGAGACAGACAAAGAATCTGTACTGCTATCGCGTAGGCAATGTGGTTGTGGAATTTGATTATCTCCATAACGGCAGAACGGTCAATGACCTGTTTGCGCTGATGGTTCAGGCCGGCATGTGACATCATTGAGTGAAAACGGAATCCCCAATATACTGTAAGTGACCTGAAAACAGGCAAAGCGGCGGCTGCCTGCCCGCAGCCGCCACCTGCAGTATTTCTCTGATAATTTTGAGAAAGGAGCGGATGTATATGTTACAGAAACGGCTGGAACGATACGACACGGCTCTTTACCTGAGATTATCGAAGGAAGACGGGGATGTGGCGTCAGGTTCCAAAAATGAAAGCAACAGTATTGCAAATCAGAAAAGCCTGATTATGGATTATTTGCAATCAAGACCAGAATTCCGGGTCGTATCTATCCGTGAGGATGACGGTTTTTCGGGTACGGATTTCAATCGTCCGGCGTTTCAGGCCATGATGGAAGATGTAAAGAAGGGAGTGATTAACTGCATTATCGTAAAGGATCTGTCCAGGTTTGGCAGGAATTACATTGAGGTTGGGCGTTATCTGGAAAAGCTGTTTCCCATGCTGGGTATCCGGTTTATCGCAGTAAATGATAATTATGACAGCCTGGAAGCAGACACAGCTCATGATATTGTGGTTCCCTTTAAGAATCTGATCAATGATTCCTACTGCCGGGATTTATCCGTAAAAATCAGAAGTCACTTGGCCATTAAAAGAAAGAACGGCGAATTTATCGGAGCGTTCGCCTGCTACGGCTATCTGAAAGATGAGAACAACCGAAATCAGCTGGTTGTGGATACATACGCAGGACAAGTCGTAAAGGACATCTTTCGTATGAAAATAAATGGCATGAGCCAATACCGGATCGCAGACGCGCTGAATGAGCAGGGAATCCTTTCGCCGATGGAGTACAAAAAATATCTGGGAAGTCATTTTGAATCTTCCTTCAAAGTGAATCCGAAGGCTGTCTGGACGGCAAAGGCAGTAACCAGAATTCTGACCAATGAGGTTTATACCGGAGTGCTGGTACAGGGAAAACAGACGACGCCGAACCATAAGGTCAAGGTACGCCAGGAGGTGGATGAGACTGACTGGATTCGGGTTGAGAATGCCCATGAAAGTCTGATTGACCGCGTTCTGTTTGATATCGTTCAGAATCTTATGGGCCGTGATACCCGTACTTCTCCCAACGAAACACAGGTATTTCCCCTCTCCGGTCTGGTCTATTGCGGTGACTGCGGCCATCCCATGGTCCGAAAAATCAGCCGCTATACAAAAAAGGAGAAGGCAGATACCGCACAGACCTACGGATATTTTCTCTGTTCTGAAAAATGCGGAAAAGGTGGATGCAGCTGGCACAGAATCAGCGAGAATGACCTTATGGGAGCGGTTCTCGGAGCGGTGAACCTGCATATTCAGAAGGTGCTGGATGTGCAGGAAGCGTTGAAGCAGATTGAAAATGCTCCATCGCGGCAGCTGATGATACAAAAATATCTGGAGAGACTGTCCATGAAAGAAGAAGAACGCAAAAAGGCCGAACGGCTGAAAATCGGGATTTATGAAGACCTGAAGGACGGCCTTCTGGATAAGGAAGAATACCAGAAGCTGAAAGCGGAGTTTGACAGCCGGATCGCTGAGGCGGATGCCGCAGAGAAAGAACTGAAACGGCAGATTGCCGAGCTGGAAGGAAGCCGCTCCGCCAATGCTCCGTGGATGAATTATTTTCAGCAGTTTGGCCGTCTGGAACAGCTGACACGCTGGGCGGCTGCCATCATCATCAACAAGATTCTGGTCTACGAAGATAACCGGATTAAAATCACATTCAATTTCGAGGCGGATCTGAACCGGATTCAGGAGATATTATCCGCAGCGGAGGAACATAAGAAGGAGGCAATCTGATGGCACGAAAGAAAAGGCTGGATGTCAATGCGGTACTGGAGCAGGAACGCGCTGGATTCGGGCTTCAGGAAGAACAAAGCATTTATCACACGGCGGGGTATATCCGGCTTTCTGTAGAAGACAGCGGAAAAACAGAAGGCTACAGTCTGGAAAATCAGGAAAAGCTGGTTAAGGATTTTATTGCGGATCAGCAGGATATGCGGCTGTATCGGCTGTATATTGATAACGGCGCTACTGGAACCGTGTTTGAACGTCCGGCATTTGATGAAATGATGCAGGACATGAAGGATGGGAAAATCAACTGCATCGTGGTAAAGGATCTGTCCCGCCTTGGAAGAAATTATCTGGAAGCCGGAAACTACCTGGAACAGATTTTCCCGTTTTTCCGGGTGCGGTTTATCTCTATCACAGACGGGTATGACAGCAATTCCCCTGATGTGACGAATGAATCTCTGATTATCCCGCTGAAAAATATTATCAACGAAGGATACGCGAAGGACATTTCACAGAAAATCACTACTTCCTTTGAGGCTCGGAAAAAGCAGGGACAGTTTATGGGAAAATATCCGGTGTATGGATACCTGAAGAACCCGGAAAACAAAAATCATCTGATTGTCAATCCGGAAACCTCCGGCATTGTGAAGCGAATTTTTCAGATGCGGGATTCCGGCATGGCGCTGGGAGCAATCGCCAGCCAGCTGAATGAGGAAGGTATCCCCTCTCCTGCCCGTTACCTCTGGCTGAAAGGCTTTTCCAAAGAAGAGAGACACAAGGATTCCTATTGGGACAGAACTAATGTGAAACGGCTGCTAACGAATAAAATGTATCTGGGAATGCTGGTTTATGGAAAAGAAAAGACATCCTTTGCCAAAGGAATCAAGCGGCAGCGTGTCCCCGAATCGGAATGGAAATACGTTCCCAATGCACATGAAGCAATCATTGATCAGGAATTATTTGATTCTGTTCAGAGAAAGCTGGAAGGCGCAAAACAGGATTTCCTCAACATGACAGGAATCAACGAAGATTATCAGCCGGAAAATCTCTTCCGTGGCCGGATTCACTGCTCTGACTGTGGCAGGGCCATGAAGATGACGAAATTTGTAGCAACCAGGAAGGACGGGAGCATAGACCGTTATGCGGTATATGAGTGCTGCCGGAGAAAGCAGCTGTATGATCTTTCCTGCCCGCAGAGGAGTATTCGCAAAGCCATCGTTGATAAAACGGTGGAAGAAGCTATTCGCTTCCATATTCGTACTTTTCTCGACACAGAGCAGGTAATAGTCAAATTAAACCGTTCCCCAAAAGGCAGGGCTGCCGCTTCCAATATACAGAACCGTATCCGGGAAAAACAGCGCCGTATAACCAAAATTGAACGGCTCAGCACCGGAATCTATGAAGACTATCGGGAAGGGATTCTGAACGAAGAGGAATATCTGGCGATTCGAAGGCAGTACGGAGCAGAAAAAGAAGAGCTGCTGAAAGAAGTGGATGCGCTTATGCAGGCGGAGACGGAACACGAGGCTGACTATCACAGTACTGGATCTCTGGCGGATATCGTCAGAAAATATGCGGAGTTTCAGGAATTAAACCGTGAGATTGTGGAAGCCTTTATTGCCGATATCCAGGTACATACTGACTCTCATCTGGCCATTACCTTCGCCTTTGAGGATGAGTTTCAGCGGCTGATCGATATGGCAGAACAACGCAGGAGGGAGACAGTATGAGACAAAAGACACTGGCGTTCTATATCCGGCTTTCAAAGGAAGACGATGATGTGGGGATTTCCACTGAAAAAGAGGAAAGCAACAGCATTACCAACCAGAGGATGCTTCTATATGATTATCTGAAATCCCACCCGGAATTTCAGGACTACCGGATTATAGAAAAATGCGATGATGGCTACAGCGGAAAAAAATTTGATCGCCCTCAGTTCGTCGAGCTGATGGAGCTGGTAAGGCAGCGGGAAGTGGATTGCATTATTGTAAAGGATTTTTCCAGATTCGGCAGAGACTATATTGAAATCGGAGATTATCTGGAACAGCTCTTCCCCTTCTTGGGAGTACGGTTCATTGCGGTGAACGACAGGTATGACAGCCAGGAAGGCGGGAAACAGACGGCAGGGCTGGAAGTGGCGTTTAAAAACTTTATCTATGACTTTTACAGCCGGGATACCTCCAAAAAGATACGGAACGTCCGAAACAAGATGGCAAAGGCAGGACAGTTCGCCAGTGCAAATGCACCTTACGGTTACCTGAAATCAGCGGAGGATAAGCATAAGCTGGTGATCGATGAGGAAGCGGCTGCTGTGGTTCGGGAGATTTTCCAGCTGCGGCTCTCTGGTCTTTCCGGAAACAAAATTGCAGCCATACTGAACGAAAGGGCAATTCCCTCTCCGGCTCAATACGCTCTGAATCATAGACGTGGAATGGACTGGAGACGGGTGAACCAGAAAACCGCATGGGATCCGGCTAAAGTGCTGGCAATTTTAAGGGATGAGCGGTATGCTGGAAATATGGTATCTCTCCGCAGAACGCTGAACGGCATTTACGGAGCGGATACTCCGGTTGAAAAAGATGAATGGGTTCGGGTAGAGAATACACATGAAGCCATTGTATCCTATGAGGATTTCGTAAGGGTTCAGGACACTTTCCTGATATACCGGAAAAGCCAGCCGGAAGTCATACAGAAGTATAATGCTTTTACCTGTGCTTACTGCGGAAGGAAGCTGTCATACAGCAGAGACAGGAAGAAACTGATTTGCCGATATGGGGAGACCAATCCGGCAGCATCCTGTTATAAGGCGGCTTATCCGGAAGCACAGCTGAGAGGCGCAGTGCTGGACAGCCTGAAATGGCATTTTGAACAGTTTGTCAGATGGGAAGAACTGAAAAATCATGCTGATCAGCAAGAGCAGGCTAAGCTGGATACCTCCGGGCTGGAAAAGCAAATTGACACACAGGAAAAGGTAAAGACAATCCTCTATGAAAAGTACCGGGACGGCAGGTTAAGCCGTGAGGAATATATTGAAAAAAGGAACCGGGCGAATCTACTGCTGGAAGAATACAGGGGACGGTTGGAGCAGATTCGGCTGGAGCGGGAAGCAAGAGAAAGCGGAGAGACAAAACTCAGTGAATTTTCCCGCCTGGTTCAGAAGTACAGATATGCGGAGACGCTGACCAAAGAGCTGGAACAGACATTTGTAGAGAAGGTTCTGGTATTTGACGCGGAACACATCAAGATAACCTGGAAGTTTGAGGATGTGTTCACTGCAGTCGAGGCGATGGAGTAACAGCCCAAAGTGCTGATACTCCGGAACCTCAAAATTTTTTATTCCTAATGGGACACCAGCAGATGTCACCGACCGTTTGGAGCACATTAACCCCTCCCTGGCCGCCCAGGCCCGGGTGGTTCTGGATGTTAATAAATCGGAACGCCATATCCGGGGCGGCCTGGCTACCAGGGAGAAGTACCAGCACCGGCTGCAGATCTGCAGCAAAGACGAAACGTAACAGCAGAATCCCTGCCGGCAAATGCCATAATCTCCGCATTCCTGCCAGCAGGGATTTTTTTCATTCGTAAGATCGTTTCAGGGAATATTTTCTGCCAGCCAAAGATTGCATAATCCCCTGAAGGATTGTAGACCGGGGACTTTTGGTAAAACACCAAGATGTTCTCGGACTTTTTCA
>OGYI01000968.1_pt1 | contig 31672 bp, 27 predicted proteins | sample 1576521 | NCBI WGS metagenome assembly OGYI01 (sample SAMEA3541484, study PRJEB24748) | human gut metagenome | biome: human gut; feature: human-associated habitat; material: faeces | place: China | collected 2012
AGATTCTTGTATGTTGTTTTGAAGGTATATCCTTTATATATAGATTTAATAATGAAATTCAGAGCATTCTTAGAGATAAGGATGTTTTTTTTCGTTTCATTAGAATGTTCCGGCACAGAGAAAAAATCTTTCTATGCAGTATTCTTTCTTTGTGGTATAATATATATTATCAGATAGATGAAAAGAAGGGGTAAAAAGATGAAAAAATTCATAAAATATGGAAGTATCGTGGTTATTTCATTAGTTATATTAATAAGTTGTAACGTAAATTCGTATGATTGTGATGTATTTGCAGAAGAAAAGAATGAAGAACAAAATACAGAAACTGATATAATATGCAATTGGCCAGAAGATATCATAGATCCAGGACCAGCATTACCCCAATATCTTTCTGCTCCAAAAATCATGAATATATTGAATACGAACAAAGGAATTAAAGTTCAATGGAAGAAAGTAAATAATGCGCATGGATATCGTATTCAGAGAAAATTAGGAAATAGTAAGTGGAAAGATCTGAAAATACTAAAAGAAAATCAATATACGGATAAAACAGTAGAGAATGGTAAGAAATATCAATATAAGATTTATGCATATGCTTCTAATTCCATTGATTTTATAGAGTCAACTGGAACAAAAAGTACTACAAAAAAGATTTTATATTTGAAGGCTCCAGTGATCAGTAATATAAAGAAATCTCAAAGTACAAGATACAAAATTGTATGGAAGAAAAATAAAAAAGCAGATGGTTATAAGATTCAAATCTCTACATCTAAGAAATTTAAGAATAACAAGTCTAAGATAAAAGAAATTTCAACTTATAAGTTCAATCCTAAGATTTATGGAATGAAAAAGAAAAAATCGTATTATGTAAGAATTCGTGCTTATAAAGTAGATGTAAAGCAATTACATTATAGTGCATGGAGTAATATAAAGATATTAAAATAGCAAAAATGAAGTATTATGAACGTTATTTATTCATAATACTTCATTTTTTAAATAGTATTTGGGCTTATATCAAAATATTAATAAGCAATCAGTTCATAACCATCTTCTGTTACAAGAACCTGAACTTCCCACTGTGCAGAAGGCTGTCCATCATCAGTATAAATCTGCCATTCGTCAACTTCATCAACATAAAACTCGTCGGTACCCATATTAACCATTGGTTCGATCGTAAACATCATACCGGGAGCCATAACCATACCAGTACCAGGTTCAGAAACATAGCTTACATAAGGATCTTCATGGAACTGAAGACCAACACCATGCCCACCGATTTCTTTGACAACAGTGTAACCATTTTCTACAGCGTGCATATGCACTGCATGTCCCATATCGCCGAGAAGTCCCCAAGGTTTTACATTCTTAAGACCAATCTCAACACATTCTTTTGTAACATCAACTAATTTTTTCTTTTCTTTAGAAACTTCACCAATACAGAACATACGAGAAGAATCTGAAAAATATCCATGATAGATCGTAGAAACATCGACGTTGATGATATCACCTTCCTGTAAAACGACATCTTCTGAAGGAATTCCGTGGCATACTTGATCATTCACTGAAGTACAAACACTCTTAGGAAATCCCTCATAATTTAATGGAGCAGGGATTGCACCACGAGATGTTGTCTGTTCATATACCCAGTCATCAATCTGCTGTGTTGTAACTCCAGCTTTAATATGCTCTGCAACATAATCCAAAACAGCGATATTGATTTTTCCGCTTTCTTTTATCTTCTCAATCTGTTCTGGAGTTTTGATCATATCGTGAGATGGGATGATATGTCCTTCTTGCTGTAATTCTTTTAATTTCTCATCAAACTGACAGTGGCATTTCTTGTATTTTTTTCCACTGCCACACCAGCATGCATCATTTCTTCCGATAGTTTCCATTTTTTGCACTTCCTTTATTTTCATTCATTTTTAATACGATTCCTATGGAATCAAACTATACCAATTTTACTATAATTAATAAAAAATAGCAATGAAGTGTGAATGATTTTATTCCTCATTTATGAAAAAGCTATCAAAGAAAATTTTTGATTCGTATTCCAAACATATTCTCTTTCGTGTATAATAAAAGAGACAAAGGCGAGCTGTATATGTGGGGAAGCAATGGCTCAGGACAGTTAGGAATAGGAAATCAAAAAGAACAAAACATACCACAGAAAGTTGATTTAGCAAATGTTAAAAAAGTAAGTAAGTATGGTATGACAACATCGGCTCTTACAACAGATGGAAAAATGTATATCTGGGGTGCGAATGGAACATATGGATTAGGTCTGGAAATGAATGAGGAAACAGGGCAGTATTACATACTTCTTAAGCCCAAACAAGTCGAAACAATGAGTTCTTATAAATTATCTGACATTCAGATTGCAAATGACTTATTTAGTGCAGTAACAGACAAGTACGATTTATATACATGGTGTTTAGATAAAGATTATAAATATTATTCTGGAAGAGAAGATAGTTATCCATATTATCAGCCAATTAAAATTAGTAGTGATGTAAAAACATATTCTTTAGGAAGAACTTCTTTTATTTTACAAAATGGTGGGAAATTATTAAGTTTCGGTCAGAATGAGCATGGGGAAGCAGGTACTGGAGCTGGAACGTATGGACATAATTATGGAACTGATAAGGCATATTCAATCACTAAGCCAACGGAGATTTTAACTAATGTAAAAGAGTTTGTAATTTCTACTGACGAAAGTGAATCTTATATACGTGCTGCAATCAAAAATGATGAAAGTCTTTATGCTTGGGGAGATAACTCCTTTGGTGCAATTGGAATTGGTAAAGCACCAAATATTGATTACAGTGAAAATTCGAACGATTATGCAGAGCCTGTGCCAGTAAAAGTTGTAGATAATGTAAAAGCTGTGACACATGATTTTAGAAATCGAATGATGTATTTAAAAAATGATGGTTCCATTTGGGCAGCGGGATCTGGAAAATATGGTGTTTTGAGTGAACTAGATGAAGAAAATTAAACACAATATAATTTTTACAGAAACCCAATCCTTATCACACTAAAAGGAAAATCTCCATCACTAACAGTAAAAGATGACAATAATTCAGGAACCACTGATCCAGAAGAACCAGATTCTGGAGATATTGATGATGGAGATCATGGACATGATCAGGGAAACAAAGACAACGCAGGAGACAAACAGCAAGATCAGGTTGGTGGACAGATTAAACCATCTACTCCAGCAACAAAGAAACCTTCTACTACAGCAGCAATCACAGTTTCTGGAACAAATATCTTAAAAGTTCAGAATATCAAAGGAAAGAAAGTAAAGATTAGGTGGAAGAAAAACACCAAGGCAGCAGGTTACCAGATTCAATATTCTATGAAGAAGAACTTCAAATCTGGAGTGAAAACAGTTAATATCAAAAAAATAAAACAGTATCTGCAACGATCAAAAAGCTGAAAAAGAAAAAGACTTGCTATGTAAGAATCAGATGTATGAAAAAGTCTGGAAAGAAAACAATTTATTCTAAATGGAGTTCAGTGAAAAAGTTAAAATTAAAAAATAAATAGAGATGAAAAAGAGTAGGAAAATTCAATTGATTTAAGAAGCAACTATTTAAAACCATGAAGATTCCTGCTTTTTTGATGTACAATTATATTTGTGAAAAATATATTAGAAAATTTAGAAATAATTTGCTATAATAAAAATATAGATTTTGCAAGATTATGTTTTTTGAATTTGAGTTTGAGAAATATGTAATTTTGTATGAATCTAAAACGATCGGTAGTCTCTGAACATCCATTCTTATGTTTGAGAAATATGTAATTTTGTATGAATCTAAAACTTATTTTTGTTTCATGTATGCTATAACTCCGTTTGAGAAATATGTAATTTTGTATGAATCTAAAACTTTCTGAACCCCCTATCTGAATTTTTCCATGTTTGAGAAATATGTAATTTTGTATGAATCTAAAACTATGGGAGAAGTTAACAATCACACAACCAAGTTTGAGAAATATGTAATTTTGTATGAATCTAAAACCTACAAAAATCTTATCATACTTCACAGTCTGTTTGAGAAATATGTAATTTTGTATGAATCTAAAACATGAGAATGTCACAAACATATCTCCTTCCTGTTTGAGAAATATGTAATTTTGTATGAATCTAAAACAGAAAAAATTTGTTAGCAATGTAATTATAAGTTTGAGAAATATGTAATTTTGTATGAATCTAAAACTCTGCCGAGACAAAACGAGATACCGCAGAGGTTTGAGAAATATGTAATTTTGTATGAATCTAAAACAGCCGGAAGAATTGAACAAAAGGAGTGATAGTTTGAGGAATATGTAATTTTGTATGAATCTAAAACGTGAAGATTCTACAATGAAAGTAGAAATGAGTTTGAGAAATATGTAATTTTGTATGAATCTAAAACACAATGTGAGCCTTACAAGAGTAATCTTTAGTTTGAGAAATATGTAATTTTGTATGAATCTAAAACAAGATTTCTTTGAGCCGTACAGAAACATGAGTTTGAGAAATATGTAATTTTGTATGAATCTAAAACTCGGCCAGGAATACATGAACCTCTGATTTCGTTTGAGAAATATGTAATTTTGTATGAATCTAAAACAAGAGTAAACAGAGAAAAAAGCAGACGCATGTTTGAGAAATATGTAATTTTGTATGAATCTAAAACTTGCACACTCAGCTGTTGTGTAAGGGCTGAGTTTGAGAAAATGTAGTTTTGCAGAAGCTGTTGAATAATACTAAAAATAAAATGGATTTAAGGTTAGAAGATCATTGTTTAGAAGCAATGATCTTTTGTTGACTTATAAATATAAATTAATATAAGAAATAGGTATAGAAATAAAGTGAAAGAAGATGTATAATATAAATAAAAAAAGACCTGTAACAAACAGATCTTAAAAATCCACACTCTGTGGGGCCATAAAGGCGATTTGAATAAATTTTTATTTGAACTCAAATGTAATTTTGTATATCTAAATCATAAACAAAAAGAGAGGAGTTGTCAAGCATGAAAAAGAAATACGGTAACTATTATCTGGGGTTAGACATAGGAACAAATTCTGTGGGATGGGCAGTGACGGATGAAAAATATAATATTTTAAAGTCTCATGGAAAAGCTATGTGGGGAATCCGTTTGTTTGAAGAAGGAAAAACAGCGGAAGAACGAAGACTGCATCGATCAGCAAGAAGACGACAGGATCGAAAAGTTCAAAGGATTAAATTATTGCAGGAGTTATTTGCAGAAGAAATTGCAAAAGCAGATCCAGGATTTTATTTAAGACTCGAAGAAAGTAAATTTTGGAGTGACGATAAGACGGTAAACCAAAGAAATACATTATTTAATGATAAAAATTATAAGGACAGAGATTTCTATAGAGAATATCCAACAATCTATCATTTGAGAAAAGCATTAATAGAAGGGAAAAAGGAATTTGATGTCAGATTAGTGTATTTAGGAATTCACCATATTTTAAAGAAGAGAGGACATTTCCTGTTTGAAGGGAAAACAACGGATGCAATTGCTGACTTTGAAGAAATATTTGCTGATTTAAAAAGATATTGTAAAGAAGAAAATATTTCTTCCATGGAATGCGAAGATATAGAGATATTAAAAAATGTCTTAAAAGATACATCCACTACAATCACATCAAAAAAATCACAGTTAAATAAACTGTTAGATGCAGAAACAAAACAGGAAAAAGCATTGTTTGCATTGCTGGCAGGAGCAACAGTTAAATTATCAGAATTATACAATGATGATGAATTAAATAGTGAAAATGTAACAAAGATATGTTTTAAAAATGGTGCATATGATGAAAAACAGGAAGAAGTAGAAAGCATATTAGGAGAACGAGCAGAGTTAATTCAAAAAGCAAAGATCATTTATGATTGGGCAATATTAGAAGAGACTCGAAAAGGGGAACGATTCTTATCAATGGCAAAAGTAAAATCATATGAGGAACATAAAAAAGATTTATATTTGCTAAAACAAGCAATTAAAGAATACTGCCCAGAAAAATACAAATTAATCTTATCAGATTCTTCACAAAAAAATAATTATGCAGCATATGTTGGAAATTCAAATGGTGAAAAAATAAAAAGATGTATACAAGAAGATTTATGTAAATTTTTAGAAAAAATATTCAAGGATTATCATTTAGATGAAAGTTATAATAATATGATTTTCAAAATAAAGAATAGAACCTTTTTACCGAAACAGATTACAGGGGATAATTCAGTGATTCCATATCAGTTGAATAAGCAAGAACTACATGTAATTCTTGAAAATGCTTCGAAATATTTGACATTTTTAAATGAAATTGATGATACAGGATTTTCAGTATCAGAAAAAATAGAAAAGATTTTAGAATTCCGTATTCCATACTATGTAGGACCATTAAATGATCAGCATAAAGATAGTGGGAATTGTTGGATTAAGAAGAAGCAAGGGATGGAAAATGAAAAAATCTTGCCTTGGAATTTTGAAAAAATAGTAGATCGATCAGGAAGTGCTGAGCGTTTTATTAGAAAAATGACAAATAAATGTACATATTTGATTGGTGCGGACGTATTACCTAAAAATTCATTGTTATATAGCAGGTTTATGTTGTTAAATGAATTAAATAATATAAAGATTAATAAAGAACCTATAAAAACAGAGATTAAAAATCGTGCAATCGATGATTTGTTTAAGAAACATAAAAAAGTAACAATTAAGAATTTCAAGAAATGGTTGTATACAGAAGTTGGATATTATGAAGATGCAGAAATTACGGGAATTGATGGAGATTTTAAAGCTAGTTTAGCATCATATATAGATTTTCAAAAGATTTTAGGAAAAATGATGGGTGATGAGATGGTCGAGGAATTGATTCTTTGGATTGTTTTATTTGGAGATGACAAAACAATTCTAAAACAAAGAATCATTGAAAAATATTCAGACCAACTGACAGAAAAAGAAATTCAACAAATCTGTAAATTGAAATATAGTGGTTGGGGAAGACTATCAAGAGAATTATTAACAGAAATTTATATACCAGATAAAGAAACTGGAGAAAAAATTAATATCATTTCTATGATGCAAAATTATAGTCTGAATATGATGCAATTACTTAGCAGAAAATATGGATTTATTGATGGAATCCAAGAATATAACCAAAATCAGGTGTCAGAAAAGCAAGAAATTTCGATAGATATGTTGGATGATTTGTATGTATCACCTGCAATTAAGAGAAGTGTGTGGCAAACATTGCAGATTGTCAAAGAAATTGAAAAAGTAATAGGGCATGAACCGAAGCGTATTTTTATAGAAATGGCTCGCGGGGGTGAAATTAATAAAACAAGAAAAAGTTCAAGAAAAAATAAGTTGTTAGAACTTTATGAAAATCATGAAGAAGACAGAGATTGGATTGAAGAAATAGGGAGCAGAGATGAATCAGATTATCGAAGTGATCGAAGATATTTATATTATACGCAAATGGGAAGATGTATGTATTCAGGTGAAAAAATACCATTAAAGGATTTATATAAGAAAAATATATATGATATTGATCATATATATCCTAGATCCAAGGTAAAAGATGATAGTCTGGATAATCGCGTATTAGTAAAGAGGCAATTAAATAAGGATAAAGGCGATGATTATCCAATCTCCCCAGATATACAGAAAGAAAGACACAATCTTTGGAAAACATTATTAATGAAAAATTTCATCTCAAAGAAAAAATATGAACGTCTGACAAGAAAAACGGAGTTTAGTGACGATGAGTTAGCTGATTTTATTTCAAGACAGGTAGTTGAGACAAGGCAGTCAACAAAAGCGGTTGCAAACATTTTAAAGAGGCAATTTGAGGATTCAGAAATTGTTTATGTGAAAGCAGGGAATGTAGCAGATTTTCGCCATGATAAGAAAATGATAAAGGTACGTGAAGTGAATGATTATCATCATGCGAAAGATGCATATTTGAATATTGTGGTAGGTAATGTATATTTCACAAAATTTACCAAGGATCCGAGAAATTTCTTGAATGAGCCATCTGGAAAGAATTATAGCATGAAAAGAATCTATGATTTTGATGTAATAAGAAATGGTGAGGTTGCTTGGAAAAGAGGAAAAACAGGAACGATTGCAACAGTACGAAAAGTGATGCAGAAAAATAATATTCTATTTACACGGTATGCAACAGAAAATAAGGGAGGATTTTTTGACCAGATGCCAGTGAAAGCGGGAAAAGGTCAAATGCCGCTTAAAACAACAGATGAACGTTTGAAAAATATAGAGCGTTATGGAGGATATAACAAAATTTCAGGAGCATATTTTTCATTGATAGAACATGAAGATAAAAAAGGAAAGAGAATTCGAACGATTGAATATGTTCCAGTATATATGGCGGAACAATTTCGTTGTGATAAAGGTGTACAAAAAGAATATTGTACTAAAAATCTAGGATTGAAAAACCCAAAAATTTTAATTCCCAAAATTAAAATTAATACATTATTTGAAGTTGATGGATTTAGAATGCATCTAACAGGAAGAACTGGGGCACAGTTGATTTTTCAAGGTGCTATGCAGTTGGTCTTAGGAGAGGAATTAGAAACATATTTAAAGAAGGTATGTAAAATACACAAACAAAATCCTGGATTCAAAATAAGTGAATGGGATGGAATTACAAAAGAACAAAATCTATTGTTATACGATACTTTATTATCAAAATTAGAAAATACCAAATACAAAGTTCGTTTATCAGCACAGATTGATAATTTGAAACAGGCGAGAGAAAAATTTATAAAATTATCTTTAGAAAAACAAAGCGAAGTGTTATATCAAGAATTATTTTTATTTGCTTGTAATGTAGTGACAGCAGATCTTTCTCTGATCGGTGGATCAAAATATTCAGGAAAGACATTGATTTCTAATAAAATGACTAATTATACGGAAGCTAAAATAATTCATCAATCAATCACAGGTCTTTTTGAAAATGAGGTGGATTTGTTAAAATTATGAGTTGGAGAATTGTGGTAATTTCACAGAGAGCAAAACTGGATTTGAAAATGAATTATCTGGTTGTGCGAAAACAAGATGAAACAGTAAAAATATTCTTAGGAGAAATTGGGCAAATAATCATTGAATCAACAGCAGTATCATTGACAGCAAGTTTATTATGTGAATTAGTAAAACGAAAGATTAAGGTAATATTCTGCGATGAAAAAAGGAATCCATGTTCTGAATTATTGCCGTATTATGGAAGTCATGATACAAGTGAGAAAATAAGAACACAGATGGAGTGGGGAGAATACGGAAAAGGATCTGTGTGGACAAAAATTATAAGAGAAAAAATTAAAAATCAGAGAGATTTATTGCGACAGTTTCAGAAAAAAGAAAGTGAATTACTAGATAATTACTTGGAAGAACTTACATACAGGGATAAGACAAATAGAGAAGGGCATGCGGCGAAAGTATATTTTAATGCATTGTTTGGAACAAAATTTACTCGCTCAGCGGAAACACCAGTGAATGCAGCACTCAATTATGGATATGCTATATTTTTATCATCTGTGAATCGAGAAATCGTATCAAATGGTTATATTACGCAGATTGGTATTTTTCATGATAATATGTTCAATGATTTTAATTTAGGATCAGATCTTGTAGAGCCTCTTAGAATGATTGTTGATGAATATGTATACACGCATCAGCCAGAAGAATTCGGACATAACGAGAAAATGGCACTTCTTGACCTTCTAAATCAAGAAGTATGGATTGATGGAAGGCGACAGGTTTTAAATAATGCAATAAAAATATATTGTAAAAGTGTGTTTGAAGCATTAAAACAAGAAGATGCACAGATTATAAGGTTTATTGGAAATGAGTTATAGATTTATGAGAATTATAGTTATGTTTGACCTTCCAGTGGTTACATCTGTTGAAAGACAGGAATATACAAAATTTCGTAAATTTCTGTTGAAAAGCGGATTTATTATGATGCAGGAATCAGTTTACACAAAAATTGCATTAAATACGTCAGTAGCAGATGGAATTATGCAACAAGTTCGCAATCATAAACCACCGGAAGGACTAGTTCAGATGCTAACAATTACTGAAAAACAATTTCAAAAAATGGAATTAGTAGTAGGAGAAGAGCACAAAGATGTGATAGATAATGATGAAAGGCTAATAATTTTATGAAAATAATACATCCAATATTTCAAGAACCTATAGTTTTGGAAGATGACAAAGTTTGTGTGATTCAGATTGAGAATAAGAAATGTTATCGAGAACTATTATGTGAAATATTGTATCAGTCAAAACGTCTGCGAGAAGGAAATTTACTTATAACAGAAGAAGGAAAAGAGTTTGATCTTGGAAAAGATATTCATGTGATAACGGATGTACTTTCTGTAGATTCTAATCAAAGAAAAATACTTGGTAAGCTATACCAGAGAATGGAATCAACGGCATTGGAAAGTGATTTTTATCTGGAAACACAGCAGATTCTGTCTCAGCTTCAACGATTTATGACAATTTTAACCGATGATGAGATGATCGCATTGGATTTTAAAGATGAAATCAGTTTACAGGATTTATTTAAAATTGCCGATTTAAAGATTGAATGTGAGAATATTAAGTTATTAGAAAAGTTATTGGATTATTTAGAAGTTGTCCAGGAATTTTTGAAACCAAAATGTATCATAATTATGGGGTTAAAACAGTTCTTTGAGAAAGATGAATTGGAGGAGATTTATAAGTTTGTGATATATCAAGGAATTAGATTAGTGTTAATTGAAAATGCGATAGATAAGGAGAGTTATGATTTTGAAAAAAAGTTAATTGTTGATACGGATTTGTGCGAGATATAGGAAATACAGATTATTATAGAGCAAAGTAATGGAGAATAAATCCTTCAATAGGTAAGTTAATTTATTTTGTAAAAAATGAAAAGCAGGAATAATTGATTAGTTTAGCTACTGGAGAGTAATCAATTATTCCTGTGGACATATTAATGTTTCTGACCATCCACATCATGCGAAGCAGATTCCCTCAATACAACTTTCCCTGCTGCCTGACGCCGTCTCGTATCAGACATTGCCGCATAATGTTTTCGAGTCGTATTAACATCAGAGTGTCCAAGAACCTCCGCCACAAGATAAATATCATCGGTCTCCTGATAAAGAGCAGTACCATAAGTACTACGCAGTTTATGAGGCGTGATCTTCTTTAGCGGAGTGACTTCCTTCGCATATTTTTTCACAAGATTCTGGACCGCCTGCACACCAATTCTTCGTCTTTGCATAGAATAAAATAAAGCATCTTCATGCCCTTCCTTTGGAATGATGAGTTTTCTGCTGCCCTCAATATATTGCTCTAAAGCATCTGCAACTTCATTTCCAAAATAGACGGTCATTTCTTTTCGTCCTTTTCGGATCAGATGAAGACCGTTATTGCGGAAATCAACATCATCAATGTTTAGACCCACTAATTCAGATACACGGATTCCAGTCCCAAGAAGAAGTGTAATGATCGCAAGATCACGTTCCTTGGTCTTTTCATAATAAGCAAGTTTCTGTCCAGTCAAATGGTCACCACCGTGTTCTACAAAATCAAGCAAAGAAGCAACTTCATCGGCTTCTAAACGGATAATTTCCTTCTCACGGATCTTTGGCATATCAACAAGCAATGTTGGATTTTTCTCGATCAGCTGTCGTTTATAAAAATATCCGTAAAAAGAACGAAGTGCAGACATCTTACGAAAAACACCTTGTTCAGTATTCTGCATATGCTTATGTTGTTCTTCCGAAATATAGACTTTCAAATATTCCATATATTCTTCCAGATCAACGGATTCAATCTTATCAAGATCACTCACTTTAAAATCCAGCACAGAGTAATTACGGTAAGCAGGATTTTCATCGATCAGAAAATGAAAGAACACTCTCAGATCATATGCATAAGCAATTCGAGTTCTTACTTGTGTGGTAGAATCAATTGCACGGAAGAATTCTTTCGCAAAAGGTGGGAGTGTTTTAATAAGTTCACGTAATTTGATCGTCTGTCTTGCAGTCAGATCGTCATAATATGGTAATGATTTCATAAAATTCACCTGTTTCTTATTTATTTAGCATACCATTTACGGCTATTCAGTAGTAGTAAATGAAAATAATACATGACTTATTCTATCAATTTTTCACAAAGCTTGCAAACTTTCCCCTTCTATGTATAATGATAGTTAGATAAGACTAACTAGAACAAAAATAAAAAGAAAGGAACTTTCGTGTATGATGCAATTTTTTAAATCATCAACAAAAGAAGCGATGAACTTCCTAAGATATGTCGGACCAGGTTTACTAGTCACCGTAGGTTTTATAGATCCCGGTAACTGGGCAAGTAATATCGCTGCAGGTTCCGGATATGGATATACATTGTTATGGATGGTCACATTATCAACGATCATGCTCATTATCTTACAGCATAATGCAGCACATCTAGGAATCGTCACAGGAAAATGTTTATCAGAAGCAACAAGTCTGTATATTAATAAAGGGTTTAAGAACATCATTTTATTAACAGCAGTTGCAGCATCAATCGCAACCGCAATGGCAGAACTTTTAGGTGGTGCAATGGCATTAGAAATGCTGTTTCATATTCCAGTAAAGATTGGTACATTTATCATTTTAGGGATCGTACTGATCTGTCAGTTTACGAATGCATACAGCAGAATCGAGAAACTGATCATCTTATTTGTATCACTGATCGGATTCTCTTTTCTGTTTGAAATCTGTATTGCAGATATTGAATGGAAACAGGCGCTGGTCGGATGGGTAAAGCCAGAAATTCCCAAAGGTTCACTTCCAGTTGTCATGAGTGTTCTAGGAGCAGTCGTGATGCCACATAATCTGTTTTTACATTCAGAGATCATTCAGAGCAGAGAATGGAATCTAAAAGATGAAAATGTGATAGAACAGCAGTTAAAATACGAGTTTAAAGATACCTTATTTTCCATGATCATAGGATGGGCAATTAACAGTGCAATGATCTTAATGGCAGCAGCTATCCTGTATCAAGGAAATGGTCATTCTATTGATGATATTCATTTAGCAGGTTCCATGTTAACACCACTTCTTGGAAACGCAGCATCAATTATTTTTGCACTTGCATTATTACTTGCTGGAATTTCATCAAGTATTACAGCAGGAATGGCCGGTGGAACGATTTTTTCTGGAATTTTTGATCATCCTTATGATATTCATCATAAAGATACGAAATTAGGAGTTCTTATTACGATGATTCCGGCAACATTGATTATTTTACTGATAAAATCTCCATTCGATGGATTGATCTATTCCCAGATGTTTTTGGCAGTTCAACTTCCTATTACGATCTTTACTCAGATCTATCTGACATCCTCAAAGAAAGTCATGGGGAAATATGCGAATTCGAAACGATTAAAGATCATACTTTTTATGATTGCACTGATCGTAACATTTCTTAACATATGTCTGTTTGTGACTGGATTTTAAATATAAAAAATGAGATAATAAAGATAAAAAAGAAAGGAGCATCTTATGGAAATTAAATATCTATCAATTAAGAATTTTAAATCAATCCGGCATATGGAAATATCAGATATCCAGAATGCTCTGATTCTTGTTGGAAAGAATAATACAGGAAAATCATCCATCCTTCATGCCTTGCGTGCAGTCGAAGGATCTTATGAAATCTCATTGGATGATTTTAACGAGACAATGCAAAATATAGAGATTGGATTTATATTATCCATTACAGAAGAAGATCTTCATATTTTCCATAAAAATGGTATGGTAAGCCAGTATAAAAAATATGATCTTTGGAAAAAGGATTTTGAGAGCAAACTTCCATCTTACAAAAATGAAGAGATCACCTTTACGTTCATTGCTAATAAAGAAGGCAAACAACGGTTTTATGATGGTAAGAAGAAGCATAATAAGTATATCCGAGAGATTTTCCCAATCATTTATTTCATTGGAACGAACCGTAATCTAAAACAGATACAGGATGATCTTTTTATGCTACAGGAAGACAGTCTGCTTAAGATCATGCGCACAAACTGTTGTATGTTTGATCCTGTGAAACCATGTACTCATTGTTTTCAGTGTATCGGTCTGATCGATCAGAAGAGTCCAAAAGAGCTGAATGCATTTGAGGCTGCAAAGCTATTTGAGTATAAATTGTACGAGATGAACATTGACCAGTTTGAGAAACGTATTAATGAAAGTTTCCATAAGAACGGCGGATTTGAGGATATCATTTTCTCTATGAATTACGATGTTGACCAGATGCTTCAAGTTAATGCAGAGGCTTATAACAAAGAACGTGATATTTCAATTTCTGTGGAACGATTGGGGCGTGGAATGAAAAGTATTTATATGCTTTCTCTTCTGGAAGCTTATGTAATGGATGAGAATAGTCTTTCATCGATCATCCTGGTAGAGGAGCCAGAGATGTTTTTGCATCCGCAACTGCAAAAGACAGCCAGTGAGATCCTTTATCGTCTGGCACAGAAGAATCAGGTGATCTTTACAACACATTCTCCACATTTATTAGCCAATTTTAGCAGTAGACAATTATGTCAGATCATATTGGATGAAGATTCATATTCTGTTGCAAAGAAGAAAACGAACATTAGTTCGGTATTAGACGATCTTGGATATAATGCTTCCGATCTTATGAATGTTGATTTTGTTTTTATCGTAGAAGGAAAACAAGATAAATACCGTTTGCCATTGTTGTTAAATCATTATTATTCTGAAATTTATGATGAAGACGGCAGATTAAATCGTGTAGCAATCTTGACAACAAACAGCTGTACCAATATCAAGACGTATGCCAACTTAAAATATATAAATCAGCTTTATATGAAGGATCGTTTTTTAATGATCCGTGATAGTGATGGTAAGGATCGAGATATGCTTGGAAGACAGCTTTGTAAATATTATGATGAGAGAAATCTTGTTGATGTTGATCATTTACCAAAAGTGACAAGGAAAAATGTATTGATCTTAAAATATTATTCCTTTGAAAATTATTTTTTAAATCCAGAGATCATGTCAAAACTTGGAGTTATAGAATCTGAAGATGCTTTTTATGAGATTTTATATGATAAATGGAGAGAATATCTGCATAGGATCAAAAGTGGAGTTCATTTGATACAGATGATGGGACGTGATTTTACATCGCCGCAAGATATGAAAGAACATATGGAAGAGATCAAAACCTATATGCGGGGTCATAATCTGTTTGACATTTTTTATGGAAGATATAAAAAAGAAGAGAAAGATTTATTAAAGAAATATATTGAGATCGCACCAAGAGATGAATTTAGTGATATTCTTGATGCGGCGGATTCGTTTATCTATTTTCAGAGTAAGACAAAACAAAAAGATATTCAGAATGAAACAAAATAAAGAAAGTGCGAGATAAATAATATGACAAAGAAACATACAATATTAACAGCGATCAATTCGAAATACATTCACTCGAACCTTGCAGTTTACTGCCTTCGTGTCTACGCAAAGCCATATATCGATGAAGTCGAGATTGCAGAATATACGATCAATCAGCAGGTGGATGATATTCTGATGAGTCTGTATCAGAAACATCCAGATATCCTTTGTTTTTCCTGTTATATCTGGAATATTGAATACATAGAACGTGTGATCAGGGAAATCCATAAACTACTGCCGGATGTTCCAATCTGGCTTGGAGGACCAGAAGTTTCCTATGATTCCAGAGAAGTTTTAAGACGACTTCCACAGGTAACGGGTGTGATGAAAGGGGAAGGAGAAGTTACATTCCTTGAAGTGCTTGATCATTATCATGGAAAGAGAGATGATCTTAGCAAGATTCCTGGACTAACTTATAGAAATGAAGATGAGATCGTAGAAACACCATGGCGTCCAGTGATGGACTTAAGTAAAGTTCCATTTGTGTATGAACATATTGAAGATTTTGAACATAAGATCATTTACTATGAATCAAGCAGGGGCTGTCCATTTTCATGTAGTTATTGTTTATCTTCGATCGATAAATGCCTGCGCTTCCGAGATATTTCTCTTGTCAAAAAGGAATTACAGTTTTTCTTAGATCATAAAGTGCCACAGGTCAAATTTGTCGACCGTACCTTTAACTGTCGACACGATCATGCAATGGAGATCTGGCGTTATATAAAGGAACATGATAACGGCATTACCAATTTCCATTTTGAAGTGGCAGCAGATGTCTTAAAGGATGATGAAATTGAATTGATCTCTGATATGCGTCCGGGACTGATTCAGTTAGAGATTGGTGTTCAGTCAACGAACATCGATACGATCACTGAGATTCACAGGAAAATGGATTTTAAGAAAGTTGCAGATATCGTAACAAGGATCAATGCTGGACATAATATACATCAACATCTGGATCTGATCGCAGGACTGCCTTATGAAGATCTTGAAAGTTTTAAACAGTCATTTCAGGATGTCTATGAAGTACGTCCAGAACAATTACAGTTAGGCTTTTTAAAAGTATTAAAAGGTTCTTATATGGAAAAACAAAAAGAGAACTATGGGCTTGTTTATAAAGATACACCGCCTTATGAAGTTCTTTATACAAAATGGCTGCCTTATGAAGATGTACTGGTTTTAAAGAAAGTGGAAGAAATGGTGGAAGTTTATTATAATAGCAGCCAGTTTTCGAACACCTTACGATTGTTGGAAAAAGAATTTGATACGGCATTTGCTTTATATGATACACTTGCCAGATTTTATGAGGAGAAAGGTTATGACAAGGTCAGCCACAGCCGGATTGCCCGATTTGAAATTTTATATGAATTTATACAAACCATTACAGAGGAAGAAAATCTTGTATTATATAAAGAGTTGTTAACGTATGACTTATATCTTCGTGAAAATGTAAAGAAACGTCCGGATTTTGCAGGAGATTATACATTACAAAAGGACGAGCTTCGTTATATCAACGAAGAGATATTATTAAAAGATGAACGACTTGCATATTTTGGACAAAAGAATATGCGGAAATTTTCTCATATGGAACAATTCGATCATGCGGTAAATGAAGATTTTAAAGAAACAAAAACCATCCTATTGTTTGATTATCAGAATCGAGATCCATTGACAAATCAGGCGACAGTTTATCCGATTACAATGAATTCGATAAAAATATAGTAAGTAAGAAAGAGGGTGCAGAAAATAAGATGATCGCAATATATTTAGCACCACTTTATCTGCTGTTAAATGTCTATTTTTTATTCCGAATATTGAAATGGTTAGAGACTTGTCATGTTTATTTTAAAAAGAAATGGATCAAAGCAGTTTTGGTCATGATCTATGTATTTCTTGCATTCAGTATTCTGATCGCATTTTTAATTCCACAAGGAAGGATGCGGCGAGCTATGAAACTGATCAGTAATTACTGGCTGGGTGTTTTGATGTATTTGGCGCTTACGATCCTTATTGCGGATCTGATCCGCCTAATCTTAATCTATTTTGTAAAAGCAGATCAGAAAAAGTTTCGGACACCAAAAGTTTTTAGGATTGTTGGAAGCATTTGTATGATCTTGATCTTATTGATCAGTTTTTACGGAGTGTGTAATGCAAGGAATATCAGGACAACAAGTTGCCATGTAACGATACATAAAAAAGTAGGAAATCATAAAAAGCTAAAGATCATTTTACTTGCAGATCTTCATCTTGGATACAATATTGGATGTTCTCAGATGAAACAGATGGTAATGAAAGTAAATCAGCAAAGTCCAGATCTGATCGTGGTCGCAGGAGACATTTTTGATAATGAATATGATGCATTAGATGATCCAGATCAGTTGATTAAGATATTTCGACAGCTAAAGAGTCAATACGGTGTTTATGCAGTTTATGGAAATCATGATATTGATGAAAAGATTCTTGCAGGATTTACATTTGGCAGCGGTCGGGAGAAAAAGGTCAGCGATCCAAGAATGGATGAATTTGTAAAAAGGGCAGGAATGAAGTTATTAAGAGATGAATCTGTCTGTATTGATCAAAGCTTCTATCTCTATGGAAGACCAGATGCTGAGAAAGTAGGACGTGGGATCAGTAGACGTAAGACTCCAAAAGAACTGGTAAATGGAATGGATCTTAAAAAGCCTGTGATCGTACTGGATCATGAGCCAAGGCAGTTGGAAGAGTTAAATCAGGCAGGAGTAGACATTGATCTTTGCGGGCATACGCATGATGGACAGCTGTTCCCTGGGAATATTACAATTCATTTGTTTTGGAAGAATCCGTATGGATACCGTAAGGTTGGAAATGCGCATCAGATCGTAACTTCAGGTGTCGGCTTATTTGGCCCGAATATGAGGGTCGGAACGAAAGCGGAGATTGTGGTTGTGAATGTGGATTTTAGATGATCTGACAAAGATGTCAGTTATACTATAATAAACATAATGGAGGAAGACATTTTTATGAAATATCACGATGGAAAAGACAGATGCAGTTGGGCTAATCCAAAGAATCCGATATATATTGATTATCACGATAAAGAATGGGGAGTGCCTGTCTATGACGACCATAAATTGTTTGAAATGCTGATCTTGGAATCGTTTCAGGCAGGATTATCGTGGGAGTGTGTGTTAAATAAACGAGAAGCGTTCAGAGAAGCGTTTGATGATTTTGATGTATATAAAGTGAGTGCATATGATGAGGAGAAACAAGCACAATTAAAAGAAAATAAAGGAATTATAAGAAACCAAAGAAAAATATCTGCTGCCGTATCAAATGCGACTATTTTTATGAAAATCCAGGAAGAATACGGAACCTTTTCTGAATATTTATGGAAGTTTACAGATCATAAGATCATTCATGAGACGGGAAAAACATCTTCAGAATTATCCGACCAGATTTCAAAGGATTTAAAGAAACGTGGAATGAAATTTGTCGGGACAACGATCATTTATTCCTATCTGCAGGCAGTTGGTGTGATCGAGTCCCATGAGGAAGGTTGTTTCCTGCATCATAAAGAATAAAAATTTTACAAGTACGTAACACTGCGTACTTGAATTTTTATACAAAAAGGAGTAAGGTAGAAATTACCAGATAAAATTGAGTATTAGAAAGATGATCATGTCATAACAATGTTCAAACAAAGGGAGGAAGCAATCATGAGACGTAAGATTATGACAGCATTTGTATGCGCGATTATGACAATCTCTGTAATACCGGTTTATGCAGATGATACACAGACCGATCAGGCAGTGACAACAGAAGTTTCTACCGAAACAGCAGCAACGGTGCAAGAAACAAAAAGAACGCAAAGTAAAGAACAACGTAAGAAAAAGACAACAAGCAAGAAACATACTAAGACAAAGAATATAAAATCAAAGAAAAAGGAAGAAAACAAAGTCATTCCAATGCCAACACAAGTGATCAGTAAGAGTTCTTCGGATACGATCGAAGGAAGGATCAAGGATAAACAGGTGAAAGTGAAGCAGCTGAAAAAACAAAAAGCAAAGATTCAGGAAGAGATTCGCCTGGAACAGCAAAAAGCACGATCTATAAATAAATTTTATAAAAAGTATACAGCAAATTCCAAGGCTGAGATTGCTTTATATGGGCAGGAGATCACTCCTTCTATGAAGATTTCTAAAAAAGATGAGCAGTTAAGAGAAGATTTATATGAGCTTGCAGATTTATTTGGAGATGAGAATCTGAGAACGATCGCAAGCAAATATGTCTTTGGAATTAATCATCCGGATTTTGAGACTTTGCTTGATATGAATGAAACGATTCAGCTTGATCAGTATTTAAAGAACGAACAGATACTTCCAATCAAACCAATGGAAGAAAAGGTTCAGACGATCAAGAAGCAGATCAAGAAGTTCAAAGGAGAGATCAAAAAAGAGGAACAGACAAGATATTTTAATCCAAATGATGTCAGTGCTCTAAGTCATATCACAGTTTCAGACGCCAAACATATCTTGGAAGGAACTGCTTTGTATGATGATGCGAAAGCTTATGTCAAGGCGGAAGAAAAATATCATGTGAATGCAGTCTTTTTGATGGGAATCGCTGCACATGAAAGTGCATGGGGCACGAGCCGCCGTGCGAGGGAAGATAATAATCTGACTGGATATGGTGTAACATCGGATCATGCAAAAGGAATTAACAAATCAACGAAAGAAGCAGGACTTTTAGCAACTGCAGAAACTTTACATGAAAAATACCTGACATCAGGTGGAAGTTACTATGTTGGAACTTCTGCGGCAGCAGTGAACAAACATTACTGTGTTGGCGGAGAATGGGCGGCAGCAGTTGTAAAGAATGCTTATTTATTAATGAATCGTTTATAATTTTCTATTTTTGTATTGATTTTATAGAATCACAATGCTATAATTTACAAGAAATCAAAAAGAAGAAAACGTTGATGAGAAGAGTACTTTGTGGAAAGCTTCCAGAGAGGGATACATTTGCTGAAAGTATCCTAAGCAGACAAACAAAGGAAGACCACCTCGGAGTGGCTGTAAACCAGCCCGGCTGACACCGTTAATCGTCGATTAAGTGATCTGTTTCTGGAGTTTATGATCAAAGGATATGAAACAGATAACCAGGGTGGAACCGCGATAACTCGTCCCATGGATTTTTATTAGTCCATGGGATTTTTTATTTCTGTTATAGATTTATTATAGAAGAAATCTATAGAGAATTGTGACAGGATAAATAAAACGTTATATATCAAGAAAGGATGAATAAGAAGATGAAGATTACATTAAAAGATGGATCTGTAAAAGAGTATGAAAACAATATGTCTGTCATTGATATTGCAAAAGATATCAGTGAAGGACTGGCAAGAGTTGCCTGTGCGGGTGAGGTTGATGGAGAAGTTGTTGACCTTAGAACTGTCATTGACAAAGACTGCGAATTAAATATCTTAACATTTGATTCTGATGAAGGAAAACACGCATTCCGTCATACAGCATCCCATATTTTAGCTCAGGCAGTAAAACGTTTATATCCAGAAACAAAACTTGCGATCGGACCTTCTATCGACAATGGTTTCTACTATGATATGGAGAAAGATACTCCATTTACACAGGAAGACCTTGAGAAGATTGAAAAAGAAATGAAGAAGATCGTCAAAGAAAATCTTGAAATCACAAGCTTTACAAAACCTAGAGATGAAGCGATTGCATTTATGAAAGAAAGAAACGAACCTTACAAAGTAGAATTGATTGAAGATCTTCCAGAAGATTCTGTGATCAGCTTCTATCAGCAGGGTGAATTTGTTGATCTTTGTGCAGGACCTCACTTAATGACTACAAAACCAGTGAAAGCATTCAAACTTACAAGTATTGCAGGTGCTTACTGGCGTGGAGATGAGCATAATCAGATGCTTACAAGAATCTATGGTACTGCATTTACAAAGAAAGCAGAATTAGATGCATACCTTACAATGATGGAAGAGGCTAGAAAGCGTGACCATCGTAAACTTGGAAAAGAACTTGGTCTGTTTATGATGAGAGAAGAAGGACCTGGATTCCCATTCTTCCTTCCAAAAGGTATGGTTCTTAAAAACACATTATTAGACTACTGGCGTGAAATTCATCAGAAAGCAGGATACGTTGAAATCTCAACACCTATCATGTTAAGTCGTCATTTATGGGAAACATCAGGACATTGGGATCATTACAAAGAAAATATGTATACAACAGTTATTGATGATCAGGATTTTGCAATCAAACCTATGAACTGCCCAGGTGGAGTTCTTGTTTATGATTCTGAACCACGTTCATATAGAGATCTTCCATTAAGAATGGGAGAATTAGGTTTAGTACATCGTCATGAAAAATCTGGTCAGTTACATGGATTAATGCGTGTTCGTTGTTTTACACAGGATGATGCACATATCTTTATGACACCAGATCAGATCAAAGATGAGATCAAAGGTGTTGCAGGATTGATCGATCAGGTTTACAATTTATTTGGATTTAAGTATCATGTAGAACTTTCTACTCGTCCAGATGACAGCATGGGAAGTGACGAAGATTGGGAACTTGCAACAGATTCTCTTCGTGCAGCTTTAGATGATCTTGGACTTGATTATGTGGTAAATGAAGGAGACGGAGCATTCTACGGACCTAAGATTGATTTCCACTTAGAGGATTCTATCGGAAGAACATGGCAATGTGGAACGATTCAGCTTGACTTCCAGCTCCCATTACGTTTTGACCTTCACTACACAGGAGCAGATGGAGAGAAACATCGTCCAATCATGATCCACCGTGTTGCATTTGGATCTATCGAGCGTTTTATCGGTATCTTGATCGAGCATTTTGCAGGTGCTTTCCCTACATGGTTAGCTCCAGTACAGGTTGAAGTGATTCCTATCTCTGACAAGTATTTAGATTATGCTAATAAAGTACTTGATACATTAAAGGTAGCAGGAATCCGTGCAGACATCGATACAAGAGCTGAGAAAATGGGATACAAGATCCGTGAAGCACAGCTTCAGAAGATTCCATATATGTTAGTTGTTGGTGGAAAAGAAGAAGAAAACGAAGCTGTATCAGTAAGAAGCCGATTCAAAGGTGATGAAGGACAGATGAAGTTAGATGACTTCTTAGCTGCAATCAAAGAAGAGATTGCTAATAGAGAAAACCGTAAGGTTGAAAAAGAAGATTAATTGTCAAATGAAAAGGAGGCACCACATTTGTGGAATGCCTCCTTTCTTTATATCATATCCGTTCTAATAATTCATCAGGTTTCATAGCAGGTACTTTACTTTCGATAAAATCCTTGATATTACGAGTTACAATAAAATCTACTTTCATTCGCTGTGCGCATACCATTTGAATCGCATCTTCATAATCAGAAGTTTTCATATTCGCCGCTTTTCTTATATCAGAAGACTTTAGATCAGCAATATGAAAAATCATAAACAGCTGTTCAATAATTTGCTGAGTTTTTTCTGGTGTTAATTCTTTTCTCAAAATATAAACAATATTTGGAATAGACAATGCTGAAATATATCCATCAATTTTTTCTACTTCACATAACTTCCAGATTTTTGAAGAGCTTTCTACAAAATCAGTTCTGTCACATAATACATCAAGGATTACATTTGTATCAATCAATATTTTCATATTTTTCTGCAATCCTTTCTGCGCGGATATCCTTTTCGTTATAATCTTTTTTTAGAATTCCAGTTAAAGAATCAGTCAAGAAAGAAATACCTGTGTCTTTTGAAATTAATCTGGCGACTTCTTTTCCTTTCTTTAAAATAATAATTTCATTACCTTCTTGGACAGCTTTTAAATATTTACCAAAGTTATTTTGAATATCAGTTGCTGTTGTTGTAATCATAGTATCACCTCCTATTTTAATAGTTAGTACCTAAAATTATTATATATTATTTTAGGGATTTTATCAATGATATTAGAAAAATTGATTCATTTTATAAGTTATATAAAACAAGATTGTCTATATAACTGCAACATTTTCTCAAATAAACATCTTGAAATATACCCTAACAGGGTATATAATATCAAACGTAAAGGAGGAAATCACATGGAAGAAAAAAAAGAATGTTGTTGTCATCACAAGACAAAAGAACGTTCAGACAAAGAATATAAAGATCTTATTAATCGTCTAAGCCGTATTGAAGGACAAGTTCGTGGAATAAAAAAGATGGTAGAGAATGATACTTATTGTACCGAAATTGGTATACATTAATAATATATGTGCTACAAACCGCTTAAATACGTGATTTGAGTTATAACAAAAATAAAAAATACACCTTTTTTACACCATTTTAGAAAAAGGAGCTTAATACTATAAAATTTTATAATGAGTCATAAGAAGAGTAGATAAAAAATTTATCTGTTCTTTTTTTTTCTAATATATTTGAAAACCTTGACATAAATATATTTAGTGTGTAATACATTTTATAATAAAAATCTGAAATTTTACACCAAATTTGAAAAAGGGAAAAATTGTAATCTAAATAAGGAATTTTTAATCATTTATAGGAGCTTTAATACTATAATTTTCATAAGGCATAACAAAGAAGAGCAGATGAATAAATCTACTCTTTTTTGTTATGCTTTATATCTGTTTAAATATTTCAGAACAAAGCAATTATAGCGGCTATGGTTCTAAAAGTTTCAAAGTAAAAACTTGAAAGTCAGGACATAAATTTGTTTAATTGATCATTTTCAATACTAACTTTGTTTGCTTTGTAAGTGAATAGTTACCCTAATTGGTAAAATACCTAGAAACAGACCTGTCTCCTGTAAGATTAATTACATATTCATTTTAGGATTTTTTATGTTTTGTAAATATAAAATATATTAAAATATATAATTTTTACTGTAAATAAAATGGGATAAAATGGAAATTAAGGTGCAAAAATATGGAACGCACTAACATATATTGATTAAAAAAGCAAAAAAAAACAGTATAAATACGAAAAAAACATGGGTGTATTACACAAAATAGCCTGAAATATCTGAACATAAGTGTATAATGAAATTACAACGAACGTTCGTACTAATCTATACAACTGAAAGGAGGGTGCAAGGTAATATTGCACAGAAGAACATGCAGGATATGTTACAATTAAAAATTTTAGGTCATGATGAAAACTTGTCAAAAATTGCAAGAAAAAAATATGTGAGAACAGCAAATTTGAAGATGCCTTCTGGAAAAGTAGAGATTGGATTAGATGAATCAAAAAGCTGTCTTTATGGAGTGGTATTGGATCAAACAACGAAACGAATAGGCATTCAACATTTAGGTGATATAAAAACACTTTTAGACGAGGAGAATAAGTAAAACAAGAAAGGAGAGCTTCATGATTGTTAGGAAGATTGGAAATGTGACAGTCTATGACGATTTCAAATTCAGTGATTCAATGAACCGGGTTGAAAATCTAAGAATTGATCTAAAACAGACATTTATCAATCAGTTGATATTTGCTGCAATGTATATTGGAATCAGTTTTTTTATTATGATATTCACGGTTGGATATGTACATGAAATTACATATGTGATTATTGTTCTGATCGCCTTTGGAATTATTTTAAGAGATTGGATGAAGTTAAAGAGTAAATCAAGGGTAATTCGGGGTGAGTATCAGAAAAGACGAATGGTCCATTTCTTTCGGACAAGTGAAGTTAAGGATATCACAGTATATCGTGATAAAAGTAAATTATATGTCAGAATGTCGAATGGAATAAAAGAAATGACTTGCGAGGCAGAACTTTGTAATGAAGAAAAAGAGAACTTTGATGATATGGTTCAACAGGGTGTAAGTGTTATCTTTCGAAATCAAAACAACAAGATTAGCCTGATGTCATTCATGGAGAAGAAAGGAGTGAGAATGAAGTGCTGACACCAAGAACGAAAGATATAACGATCGAACATATGAATAAAGCGTATCAATATATTGATGAAGTTATTAAAGAACGTGGATATGCTCCATCAGTAATGGACATTACAAAGTATCTTGGATATGCTTCCAAATCTTCAACACATCGGATTTTAAAGATGATGGAAGATGAAGGAATGATTATACTTCCAAAAAGAAATGAAGGGAAAATTGTCATTGCGAAAAAAGATGTCAGGATTACAAAGAACGGCTTAGAACCGAACGACAAGAAAGTATAAAGAGGTAATTAATAATTTAAGTTTTAAGACCGCGTGACTAGACTGATTCCAAAGGAACAGAGTCTTGTGGAAACTATTGGAATCCATTTTAGAATTTTGTAGATAAGGATGATTCCCAAGGATTAAGTTTTATTATTGTTCTACGCAATGTATTTTAGAACTGTGTAAATAAGACTGATTCCAAAGGAAAAATTCTTTTCCTCATGTTTCTTCTCCTATTTTAGAACTGTGTAAATAAGAATGATTCCAAAGGGTCAAAATGGCTACATAGAGAGTAAAAATAAGAATTATATTTATCGAATTGGCTTGTGTAAACAAGAGCTGCTAGGTGCAGTTAATAAGAAATATGAGGAGGAATTATAGAAAATGATAAGAAATAAGATTGTGAAAGATGATATTATCGTCAGAAAATCTATTTTACATATATTAAACAGTGGAAGTGGACAGATTGGATTAGCAACAAATCTGATTGATATGGGACCAGATCTATTTGATATGATCAGAGATAATGTATTTAAAGTCTTGGATAATGATGAAAGAATCAGCTGCAAGCTGGATAAAAATACATCGGTTGCAAAGGCTATTGAAAATCTCAAAGAAACAAATGATCAGAGCTTTATCGATACGACAAGAAATCTGGCTGAGCAGTTGTTTGATATCATGTGTGACAGTGTTCAGATTCCGTCAGCAGATTTGCTTTGTGCTAGTTTTCAGGTAGATGGCAATATTTATCTGGCATTGCTAAAAATGAATTATCACTCAACATTTGTTCATTATCAGAATAAAGATGATGTGACTGATATTGTAAAACAAAATGTTATCCAGTCTGGAAAGTTGACAGAAGCAGTGATTTTTGATCTTTCAAGTAAGAAAGATGTTTATCTGGTTCAGAAAAAATATGAAATGTTAAATGGAGAAAAATGCAATTACTTATCCGAACGATTTTTAATGTGCATGGCAGGTCTTCCACCAAAGAAAAAATTTCAGATTTTAAATAGAACAGTAATGGATCTTATCAATCAGAGCAGACAGGATGGATTAAAGGCACAATTTCATACGAAAAAGGCATTGTATGATTGCTTTGTAGAAGATGGAATGTTTGATATCAATAAGATTGGTGATGAATTATTCAAAGACAACGGAGAAAATCTTTCTATCTATGATCAGAAGATGGAAAGATATGATATGCAGTATGATAAGTTCGCTGTTATCAAAGAAAGTACCGTTAGTAAGTTGAATTATCTGGAAATGGAAACAGATACAGGAATCATCATTAAAATTCCAATGGAAACATTTAATGAAGCTAATATCGAAATTAGAGAGAGCCAGATGGAGGGAACTACCTCACTTGCGATCAACAATATTGAGTCATACAAGTTAAAGTAAAGCAAATTAGAGAAAGGGGATGTTTTTATGTTAATTTACTTAGCTGACAATAGATCGACGGTTATCAATTTACAATGTGTAGGAGATATGCATATCGAAAAATCAAGATATGGATGGGAAATAAAATGTGAAATGTCCTCTGTATCTGGTTTTGGAACAACGACATGCAGTCTCGGATGTTTTGCTTGTAAAGAAAACGCTGTATCAAAAATTTTAGAGATATTAAAGTGTTATGGTGAAGGACAAAAAGTTTATTATTTATAAAAGAGAATAGTAACCGTACAACAGAGATATGTCTAAAGACAAAATAAAATTTCTGAAAAAGAAAGGCGTTTTGTAGCTGTGTAATAGGAACATGTCTAAATGGTCAAATTATTTTGCACAGTGCGTAAAAATAAGAATGAAATAATCGAATAGACTCGTTAAAACGAGAACTGCCGTGTGGCAGGAAATATTTTCAAATAGCAGAGAAGGGAGAGTGCTTTATGTATATTAAAGAATTATATGTAAATCATCCAAATTCTTATGCGGTTGTGCATATGAGTTATGGTGAAATTACTGCTCTTGCAAATGGAATGTACGAATTAGTATCTAATTTAGAGCTGTTGAAAGATTCTTTTGACTCAAAAGCTTATAAAGAAGTTGAGCAGAAAATTTCTTTTGTAAGAGACATGGTAAAAGATGGGATGATCCAACCATATACGATAGAAAGAGCGAGCAAAACTTCGCTGACGAAAGAAGAATTTGAGCGATTCAATCAATATTTGATTATGAATGACTATATGATGGCAATGAGTGATCCGGAATTTTGTAAGATATATAAGAAAATTTCAAATAATAATCGAATTCCGGATGATTTTCGTAACAAGATGCCAGATGAAAAGAAAGAATAGGAAGGGAATGAAAAAATGAAGAAAGAAAATAAACGATTACAATTTGCACAAAAAATCGGAATGACGATTTTATTATTACTTTTAATTCGATTCATGTCACATATTCCAGTGCCAGGTGTGAAACACAGTATGTTCAAGCTTGCTGTTGCAGGGAAAGGAAATGGTTATTTTCAGTTATATGATCGCCTGACAGGTGGAAGTTTTTCAAATATGACAATCTTTGGTGCTGGTATTACGCCTTATATCACAGCAAGTATTGTTGTTCAGTTACTTGGATATACGTCTAAAAGGCTAAATCAAATGTATCATGAAGGAGAGTACGGTCGGAGACATATGCAGAAAATGACATTGTTAATCAGCTGTATTACGTCTGTAATTATTTCTTTTACTGCATCTTATACACTTTATGCACAGGGATATTTAAATGGAAAAATTTATATTCTTTTTGCTGGGTTAACGTTAATGATTGGAACCTTGATTTTAATCGGTATCGGGAAATGGATTGAACTTCGATATTTTAAAAATGGTATTTCTTTAGTTTTATTCATTAATATTATTGCTTCAATGCCGAATGATGTATTAACAATCATCTCTTTAAAAAAATGGGAAACGGCAATCTTAATTGCAGTAATTTTAATTACATTATTTGTTTTATTGATCATGGAGTTAATTCGTAAGGAAATCATTGTGAGAGAAAGTGCCCGAGTAGATCAGAATGAAGAAGTTATTAAACATTTCTTTATTCCAGTTCGACTTAATATGTTAAATGTAATGCCAATCATTTTTATGAGTACAATTCTACAGTTAGTACAGATGTTATCTCTTGTAGGCATTAAAACACAGATTTTTAATACTTCAAAATGGTTTGTTAGTACAAAACCGATTTATATTATTGGAATCATCGTATATTGTGCCGGAATTTTCTTATTGGGAGTTATGTATTCGGATATTGCCTTTAATCCTTTCACAATTGCAATTGATTTGAAGAAAAAAGCAAGCTATATTCCTGGAGTGCGTTTAGGAAATGACACATCAAAATTTTTACATAGTGCAAAGACAGGAATGATGCTTTTAGATTCTATTTTATTGACGTTAATTTCTATTGTACCGATTGCAATTACATCTATTTTAGGATTATCTTCCTTAACAATGTTTGGTACATCATTGGTTATTGTGATTGGTGTATTAGTAGAAACAGCATATCAGATTAAAGCAGAAGTATATGGCGTTCGTCAGGAGGAAAAACAATGGATTTAAAGAAGAAAAAAAATAAAAGTGAAAATATGGCAAAAAATGTTAGGATGACATATCCAAAACCCATCAGTTGTATTGTGTCATATATTGTCTTATTGTTCAGTTTAATGTTGATCATGGCAGTTGTGTATGGAATTGATATTCTAGTTGCAACTTTAGCAAATAAATTTTTATAAATTGGAGGATTAAAAATGGCAGAAGCAAGACAAGTTAAAAATAGGATTGTTCAGGCTGTATTAAGAGAATGTCAAAAGCTTAAAGAAAAAGATGATCTTACAGATGAGCTTGAACATGTTAGAGATATAAAGAATAAAAAAGAACGGTTAATCAAAAGTGTTGCATTAGCAAGCGAAGCATCCAGACGTACAATCAATATTGAACCTTATCCAGTGCAGATTTTAGCTTCGATTAAGATGTACCAGGGACATGTCATTGAAATGAAAACAGGGGAAGGTAAAACATTTGTTTCTCCGATGACGGCCTTTGCAAAAGTATTGGATGGACAGAAGGTACATGTTTTAACGGTAAATGATTATCTTGTAGAACGTGATTACACACTTTTATTACCGGTATATGAAATGCTGGGATTAAGTGTTGGATATATTACGACAGAGACACCAATAGAAGAAAGAAAAAAAGCATACAAATGTGATGTGTGCTACATTACAAATTCTGAGGTTGGTTTTGATTACTTAAAGGATCATTTGGCAATGCATCCAGATTCAGTTGTTTGTAATGGAAAATATGATTTTGCAATTATTGATGAAGCAGATTCAATTTTAATTGATGAGGCAAGGACACCTCTTATTATTTCAGCAGATACAGAACTTATTAGTGGTTTTTGTATCAGCTGTGCCAAATTTGTAAAAACATTAGAACTTTCAAAAGAAACAGAAGAATTAGAAGACACAGTTTATGTCGGAGAGTTCCCTAATGTAGATGGCGATGCTATCCTTAACTTAAAATATGGACAGGTGTATCTGACTGAAAACGGAGTAAAAAAAGCAGAAGATTATTTTAATGTGGATCATTTAGATAAGTTTATATTACACAGCTTAAACAATGCTTTGATTGCCAGATTTATAAAGAAAAAAGGTATTGATTACATCGTCAGAAGAAATGAAATAATTATCGTAGACAATGCTACAGGGAGACTCACAGAAGGACGCACATGGTCCGATGGATTGCATCAGGCAGTACAAGCGAAAGAAGGAGTAGAAATAGATGCAGCATCAGAAACTGCGGCATCTATTACATATCAATGTCTATTCCGTCAATATAAAGATTTTTGCGGCATGACAGGAACGGTCAAAACTGAAAGAAGAGAGTTCAGAAAAATTTACAAAAAGAAGATTTCTGTAATTCCTACAAACCGTCCTGTAATTCGTCAAGACCTGCCAGATAGAATCTTTGCTCGAAAAGAAGAAAAATATCAGGCAATTTTGGAGGAAACAAGAAAAGCTATTGATAAGGGTAGAGCTGTATTAGTTGGTACTGCCAGTGTCTTAACATCAGAAGAATTAAGTGATATTTTTGATGAAAATGACATTGGACATGATTTGTTAAATGCAAAGCTGCACCGAAGAGAAGCAGAAATTATTGAGGAAGCAGGAAGTAGTGGAAACGTAGTTATTGCAACCAATATGGCTGGAAGAGGTACAGACATTAAGATTGATGAAAAAACAAGGGCAGCAGGAGGATTACTTGTCATTGGAGCAGAGCATAATGAAGCCAAGCGTATTGACAATCAGTTAAGAGGACGTTGCGGAAGACAAGGGGATCCTGGAAGCACACAGTTTTTTGTTTCTTTAGAAGATCGCTTAATTAATCCATATTTATCAAAATCTTATTATGAAGAAATGAAAAAAGTAAAAGAAATTGAAAAAAAAGATCCTTTTTCTGGCAACATTATTAGAAGAGTACACAAAAGAATCGGATTACAATACTATTCTAACCGAAAAGACCTGTTTGATTATGACAAAGTAAATCAGGTGCAAATGCGAGTCATTTACAATGAAAGAGAAAAGATTCTAAATGATGATATGGATCGAGAAACTGTAGAGCGTATCGCAAAAGAAATGAACATGAAAAAAGAATTTCATGAAGCAATGAAAAGAAAAAAAGACGAAGGAAAAGATACAGTAACCATTCTGCAGGAACAGAAAAAAGTTTTGTTAAAATCTATTGATAAAGAATGGAGAAAACATCTGCAAGATTTGGAAGCATTAAAGAGAAATGAGTATCTGAAAGCATATGGTAACATGGATCCGGTTACACAGTATCGACTGGATGCTTATCCATTATTTGCAGAAATGGTCGTTAGAGTTAAAAAGGAATTCATGAAAGAAATTTTAAAAGAATAATCAATTTTTATCCCACCCATCGAATTTTTTAGAGGGCACTGAAAAACATACCATTTTTATTTTGACTTTAATAAAAAAGAAAAAAT
>OGYI01000976.1_pt1 | contig 31374 bp, 51 predicted proteins | sample 1576521 | NCBI WGS metagenome assembly OGYI01 (sample SAMEA3541484, study PRJEB24748) | human gut metagenome | biome: human gut; feature: human-associated habitat; material: faeces | place: China | collected 2012
GTGTCAGCCAGTCCTCCGATGAAGATACTGAAAATGTTGAAAATCATTTAAGAGAAGCCCATATTTATTTAACAAAAATTGCAAGTGTTGGTGGATTTTTAGAGAAAGGGAACACAACTTTATTGATTGGAACGGATAGAGTTAATGAAGTTGTTGATATTATCTCAAAGTATTCTCAAAAAAGAACGATTAAAAAACCAATAATACCATTCAATGAATTTGCTTCATTAACTCCACAATATATTGAAGTTGAAGTTGGTGGAGCAACACTATTTATATTAGATTTGCAGGAATTTAGAAAAATCTAAAACATGATATTTAATTTGAAACTGGGATATCATTCCAGTTTTCTTTGTAAAATATCATTTTAAAATGATACTGTTTTAATGTATGAATACCAATGGGATTTTTAATTTTTTGTTATATGAATTCTAGATATAATCTATGAATAAATGTGGGTTTAGGTGAGTTTAAATGCTTTGCTTTAAAGTCAAAAATAGTCATATAAATAATTAAAAATTGAAATTCTTATACATGAAAGGAGGAGACGAGCATGAGTAGAGAAGATAGAATTGATATAGTTGGAGCATCTGAAAATAATTTAAAACACATATCTTTATCTTTACCAAAAGAAAAACTGATTGTTTTTGCTGGTGTTTCTGGTTCAGGGAAAAGTTCTTTAGCATTTGACACAATTGCAGTTGAAAGTAATCGTCAATGGCAAGCGTCATATCCTTTATTTATTAGAAATAGGATGCCTCGTTATGAACGACCAGCTATTGATTATATTCTTAATTTAACACCAACTATTGTTGTGAATCAAAAGGGTATTGGTCATAATGCGCGCTCAACAGTTGGGACAGTCAGTGATATTGCTCCATTAATGAGACTTTTATTTTCTAGAGTGGGAGAACCCAGTGCAGGTGGAGCAACTGCCTATTCATTTAATCATCCTTTGGGCATGTGTCCTTACTGTTTAGGGTTAGGAGACGAACTACAAGTTGATGAAGGAAAATTTTTTGATTTAAATCACTCTATTTTGGATGGAGCTATTTTATTTAGTCAATTCTCAGGTTCAAGCTGGCAAACAAGATTATATACAAATTGTCGACTTTTGGATTCCAACAAAAAATTAAAAGATTATAGTCGTGAGGAATGGAATATTTTATGTTATCAAGAAAAAGGGAAAACTCAAGTTCCTTTTTATAGTGAAAATACAGGTGATGTAACATATTCGCAATATGAGGGAGTAATAACACGTTTTAAAAGATTATATCTTAATCGTGATATTACAAAATTAAAAAAGTCACTTCAAGAGGAAATTATGACATTTGTACATAAGACACCATGTTCACATTGTCATGGAATAGGATTGAATCCAAACGCTCTTGCATCAAAAATAAATGGCTGTAATATTGCTGAATTTTATCAAATGCAAGTTTCGGATTTAATAAATATTCTTAAAGAGATAACAAATCCACTGGGGAAAGCTATTGCTAGACAGATTACTGATTCTTTAGAACATATGGTTGAAGTTGGATTAGGGTATTTATCTTTATCAAGAAGAACCGATACACTTTCAGGTGGAGAAACACAAAGACTTAAAATGGTTAAGTATTTGGGCAGTAATCTGAGTAATATTACCTACGTATTTGATGAGCCAACAGCAGGATTACACCCTGAAGATGCTAGAAAAATTGGGCAGTTGCTTTTAGAACTGAGAGATAGGCATAATACGGTTATTGTTGTTGAACACAATCGCGATATGATAAAAATTGCTGATCATATTATCGAACTTGGTCCAAATGCTGGAATCCATGGTGGAGAAGTTGTTTTTCAAGGCTCTTTGCAGGAGTTGAGAAAACAAAAGACGTTAACCGCACTATCTTTAAAAGAGGCTATAAAAATAAATAAATCGCCACGAATATGGCATGAAGGATTTGAAATTAAAAATGCTTCACTGCATAACTTAAAGAACGTCAGTGTGACGATTCCTAAAGGAATTATGACAGCCATAACTGGAGTTGCAGGTTCTGGCAAAAGTACACTCATGTCAAATGTGTTTGTACAACAACATCCTGAAGCTATTGTTGTTAATCAAAAAGCAATCAGTACATCTTCACGTTCCACAATAGCGACTTATACGGGAATAATGGATGAAATAAGAAAATTGTTTGCTAAAGAAAACAATGTTGGTCCTGAATGGTTTAGTTTTAATTCTAAAGGTGCTTGTCCTGTTTGTAAAGGAAAGGGAGAAATTACACCTGATGTTGCATTTGCTGATCCAGTTAATATTTTATGTGAAGAATGTCAGGGAAAAAAATATAACCCAACTTCACTCAGTTATACATATCATAGTAAAAATATTGTTGAGATTATGGAATTAACAGTTATACAGGCTTTAGATTTTTTTACATCAATCAAAATTGAAAATAGATTAAAAAAACTTGTTGAGGTTGGATTAGGTTATATGACATTAGGACAAACAACCAATACCTTATCAGGTGGAGAAAATCAACGTTTAAAATTAGCAGATGAATTAAATAAAGAAGGAAATATTTATATTTTAGATGAACCAGCTACAGGATTACATGAACATGATGTTAATGGATTATCTCATCTACTTAATAGACTCGTAGAAAGCGGAAATACAGTTATTATTATTGAACATCGTTTAGAATTAATAAGCAAAGCGGATTGGATTATTGATATGGGTCCAGAAGGTGGACATAATGGAGGTAAAATTTTATTTGAAGGAACACCAGAAATGATATTAAAAGCTCATGATTCTATGACAGCAAAACATTTATTAATGAATATTAGTGATACTACAGGAGATGTTGTAAATGATCAAATTAATAGTAAGTGATTTGGATGGGACATTATTAGATGAATATGCTTCAATTTCAAAAAATAATCTTATAGCTTTATCTATATTAAAGAAACAAAATATTGAATTTATAATAGCTACAGGAAGAGATTATCAAGGAATAGAAAGTATTAAAGATAAATATCAACTAAGTTATGAAGCAATTTTAGGAAATGGAGCACAGTATGTTGATAAGTATGGGAATGTTCTTATGAATACATATTTAAAAAAAGAATATTTTAAGCAAATTCATGAGTTGCTTACATCTCATCACATCCCATTTTATATATATACAACAAATGGCTTTTATACAACATATGAAATATCTTTTGTACGAAATGAATGGATTAAAAGAGGTGTAGAACATAAGGGTATTTCAGCAAAAGAATATGATATTGGAGGAAAGTATGAAAATTCACCATGTAATTATTTAAAAAGAATTAACAATATTGATGAGTTCATAAATAGTGATATTAATATTATTAAATTTGAGGTGTTTTCAGTAAATATTGATAGCTTAGAAAAAGTAGGCAGTCTATTAAATAAAATAAATGGAATTTCAAATTTATCATCTTTTACCGATATTATTGAAATAACTGATCAATATGCTCAAAAAGGATATATTCTAGAAAAAGTTATAGAAAGTAAAAAACTTAATAAAAATGAAGTAGTTGTAATTGGTGATGGGATGAACGATCTTTCCATGTTTGAATTATTTGGTTATTCTTTTGCTCCATCAAATGCCATTAAACAAATCAGAGATATGGCTTATAAGGTTGTTGAAAATCAGTATTACGATGGTGTATCTAAAGTTATTAGTCAAATTATATTAATGAATAATAATTGTAAGAAGAAATAAAGTTAATTAAAAATTAATACATAAAATAAAGTTATTGGTCTTTTTATGTAATGATTCATTATATATTTCTGATTAAATTATTATTGACATATATGGGTTCTTTATTGGTCATAAAACGAAGCAGTAAATTTGAGAGTTAAAAACTATGGCTTCAAATTTCTGATAATTAAGTGGGATATCGTGCAATCTGTAATATCATTACACATTGAATGATATATAGGGATAGGTTTATGATAACTATAAGGGCTCCACCCTTGTGTTTTGTATAAAAATACAAGGAGGAGCATAAATGAAGGAGTATTTATACGATTATAATAGGACCTATTTTCTAGAAAAAAGAGATGGTAATAAAAAGAAATATTATTTTAAAATTGATAAACAGTTAATTGAGGTATCAAAAGAAGTTTTTACATTATGTAAAAGTAGTTACAACAAAATAAGATATTATTATAAAACAAAAGTAGATAGGTCAATCTTCGATACAGAAGATATTGATCAGTCTACTTTTTTTGTTATCAATAGAGATATAGACGATGATATCATACGTAAAATTTTAATTAATGATTTAGCAAAACAAGCAATTAAAGATATTATGAATTTACCATCTCAATACAACGATATTGCCATTTGTCTTTTTATTAAAGAGATGTCTTTGAAAGAAACATCAGATTATTTACATATTCCAAAGACAACAGTTTTTGATAGAAAAAGAGAAATTCAAAAAATACTACAAAAAAGATTAAAAAATCCGAACGATATATAAATAAGTTCTGCACTCTCTAATGAAGAAGATTGCTTCTTCAAGAAGGAGGAACATATTATGAAGGATTTAAATGCATTTATCTATTGTAGAGTGAGTGATAATCACAAAGCCTATCTATTAGATTATCAGGAAAAAATGCTAATTGAGTGTAGCAAGCAACTAGGGATTAATGTTGTCGCTGTATCAAAAGAAGTTGAAAATGGAAAACATTTTTGTTCTAGAGGATTTCAGTGTTTAGAACACTATATCATTAACCATAAGGTCGATTTAGTTTTGATTTATGATCAAACGAGATTATTTATTTTTGATGATTTAAATGATGAGTTTAAATTACTCTGTGATCAAAAAAATGTCACTATTTTAACATTGAGTGATTTACAAATCCTAACTCTTATAGAATAGGATATTGATTAGCCATGAATAAAAATCATGGCTTTTTGTACTACCGTTGCCGATCTCCACCTTTTTACCTCTTCAAAAAGGATAGGAGGAACGATGATGATCTACAATAAAGCAGCAGAGGAAAAAAAGTGGAAGAAATGGAAAGGTAATGAAGAAAAACGATTAAGGGAGTTAGGTGTGCCAGAAAGCAAAATAATAGAATTGCATCATTTTGACTGGGATTTATTTAAAGCAGAAAGACGATTTAAACAAAGACAGTTTACTAATTTTAAATTTATTGATCAATATATGTCCGATAGCATGAAATTACCTATAAATAATGTTGATGATTTGCTAAATCAACTAGATAATCAGAATTTATATGAATTGATGAAAAAAGTTAATCATCAAACAATGGAAATTATTTATTTAATGATATGTGGTTTTAATGTTAAAGAAATTGCATTAAAACTTAATTTGAATGAAGACACAATAAGGTATCGTATCAGGAGTGTAAGAAAAAAATTGAAAAATTTTAAATAGACTTCCATATTTTATGGGTTTTAAACGGCTTATATATGAAGGGTATAAATCCCTGATAGTTCTTTGACAATTGAATAGTAATATGAATAACGTTCCTTATATATAAGCCCATGTTATGAATACGCCATGATAAATAGGATGGGGTGGTGAAATTATTATTCTATTTGAGCGATAATATTCGATAACAGGATAGATGCTGACTATTGGTGATGATTATATAAGGGAATAATGATACACATAATGCGTCTTCGTCCGAACAGTTTGAATCTGTCGCAGGCAAGACATTATATAGGTGAAAGCCCTATGAGATAACAGTATAACGCCTTAAAGTTTATATTGTCTCGTGGAACAGCAGTAGCAAAGTTGTCTATTCATATTGCATGAAAAAACATATAAATAAAATCGAAAAGTATTGCATGAAAAATTAATTTTTACCAAACGAAAATACTTTTCGATTCTACATAAAAAGGAGTGATTAAGTTGATTAATAACATAAAACGAGGAGAAATCTATCTTGCTGATTTAAGTCCGACAATTGGATCAGAACAGGGAGGGAAAAGACCAGTCATTATATTGCAAAATGATATAGGGAATACATTTAGTACAACAACAATAGTTGCTCCCTTAACATCTCATATGAGGTTTAATGATATTCTTCCTACCCATGTATACATAAAATCAAGAGATGCATTGGAACATGATTCAACTATTTTATTAGAACAGATAAGAACGATAGACAAGACAAGATTAATAAAAAAGATAACTGCATTACATATAAATGAATTACATAAAGTAGATGAATGCGTTGTTATTAGTATTGGATTAAGATGATTTTATTGTGTCAATTATAAAAAAATAAAAATCGCACTTTTGTTTTATATAAAGAAATTTATTATGCTTAGGTTGTAGAAAATAACTCGAGTTAAACGAAAGGATGTGGTTGGAACATAAGGAGGATTTATAATGAAAACAGAAGATAACCTACCATTATTATTAAGTGTAAAAGAAGCAGCTAAATATAGTGGTTTGGGTGTAAATAAAATAAGAGAAATATCTGATGATAAAAAGTGCACTTTTGTAATATGGAATGGAAATAAAAGAATGATTAAGCGTAAAGAATTTGAAAAATGGCTTATTGAAGAAATCTATATTTGAATGATAAAGATTTACAGGAGGTTTATATGGGTAAGAGTATTGATGGAAAAGAATTAGGCGAAGGTATATCGCAAAGAAGAAGTGACGGTTTATATTGTGCTAGATATACAAATAGGTTAGGTAAAAGAAAAGCTATTTACGGAAAAAATTTAAGAAAACTAAAACAGGATCTTAAACATGCAATGAAAGAAGATGATGAAAAAGATGATTTATTGCAAGATTTTACTTTAAACCAATGGTTTGATTTTTGGATGGAGAATTATAAAGAGGGTAGAGGGCTTAGCGAATTGTATTTAGATAATATCGTAAGGTATTATAATATTTATGTAAGAAAAAAAGGAAATGTAGATATTACTAAATTTAGAAATATGGATGCACAAAGAATTATTAATACAGCATTAAAACAGTCAAAAACTGCGGGAGAAAGTGTAAGACATACTTTAGTACAAATGCTTGATAAAGCAGTTGATAATGCTGTTGTCACAAGAAACGTGTGTAGAAGTATTGAACCACAAAGAAGAAATAAGGATAGAAAAGAACCTTTAAGTAAACAGGATGAAAAAATGCTGTTAAAGGGATGTCGAAGTCAATTGCATAAAGATATGATTGAATTAAATATCAATACTGGATTAAGAATTAGCGAATTGCTTGGCTTAACCTTTGATGAAATAGATTTAGAAAATAAAAAAATTTATATTCGTCACCAGTTATCAGCAAAGAAAAATGAAAAAGAAGAATATTATTTAATGGAAACAAAAACCAAACGTGAAAGAGTAATACCATTAAATGATAAATCTTTAGCTATTTTAAAAAGAAATATAAAGAAAAGAGAGAAAGAATTAGCTGAAGATAAATATAGAAGATACAAAAGTGAAATATCAGATCAATTAGTATTTGTTGGGCATCATGGCGATTGTATTACACGATTAGGTTTTCATAGTATTTTAAGGTACATTACAAAACATGCTGAAGATGATGGCTATGAATATGATTGCCAAAGTATTTCCCCACATACATTTAGGCATACATTTGCGACTCGATGTATGGAGGCTGGGATGTCTCCAAATTCTGTAAGTACTTTACTCGGTCATACGACTGTTAGAATGACATTACATTATATACACAATTCTAAAGATCAATTTAATGAAGATGTTGAATTAATAAATGAGATTTAGTAGGTACAGTTTTTATAACTTCATGTAACTTAATGATTGAATTGGCGTAAAAAATGGTGTAGTAGCCATTCTGAAATAAAAAAAGTCCTTATTTTCAATACTTTTTTGGAATTGGTAATAATGTTGTCAATATTGTTGTTAAATAGTTATAAATAAAAGAAACTGTAACGCATTAAAATTGATATGCTTCTTTCTGGGGAGACAAGTGAAATAATAAAAACTTGTCACTTAGGAGGAAGCATATTTTATGTCTAAAAGAAAAATATCCATTGAGGATAAGGTATATGCTGTAAATTTGTATCTAGATGGAAAAGAAAGCCAAAATCGAATTGTATCTATGTTTGGTGTCAGCAAGCTGTTTTAGATTATTTAGATGGTCGTGGTTCCTTGGATGATATTTGTAAAAAATACGGAATTTGTCCAAGATTGAAGTTACAACTCTGGATAAAGAAGTATAATAATCATGAAGAGTTAAAATCATCTGAAATAGGAGAACACACTATTATGACAAAAGGAAGAAAAACTGCATTTGGAGGTTGTACAGAGAAAGCTCTGAAAACGAACAAAAAAACAGACGGATTACTGATGAGATTGAAAAGCTCCATACAGAGTCACCAGATAGAGGATAATGAAGAATTAGAGATGATCTAGAATGTTATCATGACATTGATGTTAATGATAAACGAGTACTACGTACTACTTAATATCAAATCAACTATTAAATACTCTACTAATGGATGTACAGGACAGGCTGTAAATCCTCAATATATAGCTAAAAATTTACTTAATCGAGAGTTTACTACCGATGCACTAAATGAGAAACGGCTCACAGATGTAACAGAATTCCATTATTATATCAGAATCGAAAAACATAAAATTTATTTGCAAATCGCATAAAAACTGCCAGTAGATAATCTACCGGCAGGAAAAATTTTATATTTTTTCAATTGTCTATTTGACAGGTTGCAGTTCACTTTAGACGTTACAGCCTTTTTTAAATACATTATTAATTTTATTGTATACTAATGAGAATTATATATAAAACAATAATATATAGTTTTTAGCTATTTTTCATATAAGTCACTAATTGATCAACGGATATACCATGTTGAGCTAATAATTCATCAGCATTAAAATCAGTATGAAAGGCCTTGGAGATACCATAATTCTTGACTTTCATCTCTGTCATACCGTAGAAACTGCTTATTCTGTGCCCATATCCACCTTCTAATTCACCATCTTCTAAAGTAATAATAAGACGATGATTATTAGTCAAGTCATTTAGTAATTCTTCATCTAAACCTGTTAGAAATTTTGGATTTATTACAGTGATATTTTTACCGGTATCCTCTTTGTATTTTTGAGCTGTTTTTAAGGCTAATGGAAGCAGATTACTTACTCCGATAATAGCAATATCATTACCTTGTTGAACAATTTGAGATTTATTATGGATAGAGTAATCAGTTGTGTCTTCTTGACCACTTTCAATCATTTGTACTGGGACTCTGATTGCAATTGGATGATCTTTTTGGGTAGTTGCATATTTAAACATTTGTAAATACTCTTCTTTAGTTGTCGGCGCTAAATAGATTAAATTTGGAATATGTGCAAACATTGCAATATCACATAAAGCTATATGAGTATTTGAATTCATCCCATAGACTCCAGCGGATAGAACAAGAATTGTTGCTGGATTATTGTTCAGACATAAATCGTGAGATAGCTGATCATATGTACGTTGTAAAAAAGGAGCAAAAGTTCCAAAGACAGGTATTCCGCCATTTTTAGCAATCCCGCTAATCATTGCCATAGCATTTTCTTCAGCAATGCCAACATCAATAAATTGTCCACGTTCGACATATTCTTTTCTTACAGGTTCGATGAATCCTAGCCCCATCGGTGTACCGGCATTTACAACAATAGCCTTTTTATTTGCATTTAATAAGTTAGTCAAGCTATCGAATAGGGTTTGATCATCTTCATCAACAAATTTATATGTTCCATCAGCAACATTAAATGGACCACCAGCATGCCAAGCTTCCTTGTTTACCTCTGCATATGGTAATCCTTTTCCCTTGATTGTATGGATATGCAATACGATAGGGTGATCGATATTTTTAACACTTTCAAATAATTCAATTAATTTTTCGATATCATGCCCATCATCTAAGTATTTATAATCAAGACCAAATGATGTAAATATATTGTTATTACTTGTTCCGTTAGTGTCTCGTAATTCTTTAAGCGTTTGATAAATACCGCCATGATTTTCGGCAATACTTTGATCATTGTCATTAACGATAATGATCAAGTTTTTATTATATTCGCCTGCATAATCGATAGCTTCTAGTGCTTCTCCACCTGATAAAGAACCATCGCCAATAATAGCGATAATATTTTCGGCTTTTTTATTCAAATCTCTTCCAATTGCTAACCCAAGAGCAAGTGATACAGATGTAGAAGTGTGACCAATTGTAAACATGTCATGTTCACTTTCAAGTGGGTTGGTATATCCTGTTACGTCATGGAAATGTTCTTCATCTAGAAATGCCTCTTTTCTGCCAGTCAATATTTTGTGTGGATAAGACTGATGGGAAACATCAAAAACGAATTTATCATTTGGTGAATCAAAAACATAATGTAAAGCTACTGTCATTTCTACCATCCCTAAATTGGGACCACTATGTCCGCCGGCTTTACTAATCTTATTAATCAATGCTGCTCTAACTTCGTTAGCAAGTTCTTTTAATTCTTTTCTATTCAATTTTTTAAGATCGTTTGTATCGTCTATTTTTTCTAAAAACATATTTACCTCCCATATAACTAGATACTATAAAAAATACTTTTTATAGGTGATAATATCATACATCTTGAAGTTTACTTCAAGTCAAGAGAAAAATTAAAGTAGTTTATGAGATGATAATTAGAATTACTGTACTGAACATATTTATTAATAGAGGAAAATAAGTATAATAAAAGAATGAAGTATAGAGTAGATTAATTAGTAATTTTATGATAAGTGAAAAGTGATAAGTAAAAAAGGTGATTTTTTGATACAATGAAGTTCACTACACAAAGTCACCTTTTTCATTTGATTAATATAATTTTAAGCAGTTATAATGCATTTTCGAGGACATTTTTCTTTGCAAAGTCCACAATTTGTACATTTAGTATAATCAATCCGTGCTAAAGAGTTTTCAATAATAATTGCATTATTAGGACAATTACGAGCACATATACCACAGCCAATACAACTAACAGCGCAATTTTTACGAGCTCGGAGAGCTGGTTCATTTGAATTACATTTTACTACTGCCTGTTTTTGATATGGAATCAAAGTAATTACATTATTTGGACAGACTCTAAGACATTTACCACATGCTTGGCACAAGTCTGGATTGATAACGGCAACCCCATCAATAATTGAAATGGCATTATATTCACATTCTCTGACACAACTGCCGTATCCCATGCAGCCGTGACTACATTGTTTATCTCCACCACCAGGGACGATGGCTGCGTTATTACAGTCTTTGATACCGTGATATAAGTACTGAATCGTTGCATTTTCGCAAGTACCACCGCAACGAACAAATGCTGTCATTCGCATTGTTTCTTCACTTTCTACTCCCATGATCATTGCAATGGCGTCAGCTACACTTTTTCCTCCAACAGGACATTGATTGATCTTTGCTTCACCAGCAACAATTGCTTTGGCTAGCCCGTCACATCCGGGATAGCCACACCCCCCACAATTATTTCCAGGAAGTTCTTCACGAATTTGAATTTCTTTTTCATTAACAGTAATGGCAAATTTTTCACTAGCAATTGTCAGAAGAATACCAATAAGTAAACCGATTGCACCTACAATAATGGCCGCAATTATAATTTCATTCATCTTATATTCTCCTCCTTATATTAGACCTGAAAAGCCAATGAATGCAATTGCCATCAGTCCTGCTGTGATTAGTACAATGGGGGAACCTTGGAATGAAACAGGAATATCATTATCAGCGATTTTTTCACGTATCCCAGCCATAATAACGATGGCAATCGTAAATCCAACAGCTGTTCCAAAACTACAAACAAGACTTGTCAAAATATCATAATTATTTTGAACATTTGTGATAGCAACTCCTAAAACGGCACAGTTAGTTGTGATAAGAGGAAGATATACTCCCAAAGAACTATATAAGCCAGAGCTATATTTTTTTAAGAACATTTCAACTAGCTGCACCAAAGCAGCAATAACTAAGATGAAGGTAACAGTGTTTAAATATTCTAAATGGAAGAGTACTAGTATTTTGTAAACTAAACTTGTTGCAATTGAAGCAATAGACATTACAAAGATGACAGCACCACCCATTCCTGCTGCTGTTTCAATTTTTTTTGATACTCCTAAAAAAGGACATAGACCTAAGAATTGACTTAAGACAACATTATTTACTAAAGCGACACTAATTAATAATAAAATCATTCCCGTCATTTATTTTTCCTCCTTTAAATCACAAAGTGCCTTTTCATCACTGCTACGACAATGAAGACAATCATGATTACAATTACCATCTTTGTTTTTATTAGTTGCACTTGGCAGTTTTAAACGGTTTTGAATAGCCGTTAGACCAGCTAAAACAAAGAAAGCGCCAGGTGCCATTACAAAGATAGTTACAGGTTCAAGATGAGCAAAAAAGCTATAAATATTAGTGCCAACTAAATCTTTAAAAAGTGGCGCAAACTCAATTCCAAAAAAAGTACCACTGCCCAACATTTCTCTAATTAAACCAATACAAGTCAGTGCAAGCGTAAAACCTAGCCCCATACCAACACCATCAAATAACGATAAAACGCAACTATGTTTTGAAGCGTAAGCTTCAGCTCGTCCTAAAATGATACAATTAACCACAATTAGAGGAATATAGATCCCTAATGTATCATATAATGAAGGCAAATATGCTTGTAATAGTAATTGGACAATTGTTACCATTGAAGCGACAATTACGATATAAGAAGGAATTCGCATTCTTTCAGGGATTATTTTTCGTAAGAACGAAATCATAAAATTTGATGCGGCAAGGACAATCATCGTTGTTAAGCCCATTCCTAATCCATTGACAGAAGAAGTTGTTACTGCAAGAGTAGGACACATTCCTAACATTAAAATCAAAGTTGGATTTTCTTTTATGATTCCATTATAAAGACGTTCAACATATTTATTCATGATTAGCCTCCTTGATTTCCTGGTTGATTGCTAAGGCTCCGTTAATAGCATTGTTAAAAGCTGATGAAGTAATTGTAGCTCCGCTTAGAGCATCAATTTCATCTTCATTTTGCTTACCAGTTTTGGTGATTTTAAAATCAGTTACTGATTTATGATAATATTGATTTTTAAAATTATCATTTTTAGCATTCATTCCTAATCCAACCGTCTCATCAATTGAGAGGACTTCAATTCCCGTAATTTCATTATTAGTATCAATTCCAACAACTAATGTGATATCACCGCCATAACCATCTTCAGTAGTGACTTTGACAACATGTCCTATTAATTCTTTTTTATCATTTGTAACGACTAAAACGTCGTCTATCACAATGCCATTTTCACCAAAGTTATATTTTTTGTCTTTTATAACATTAGGAAAATTTTTAACAAGTTGATTTATTTGTTTATTATTATCAAAATTTTGACCTTCTTTAAAAACACTTCGATAAGAATCTTGTATGATTTTTTCATTTTGTCTAGCAATTGGGTCTTTGGTAATAGAATTAACCATAGCTAGAGATAAACTAGCAGCAACTGTAATTACAACAAAAACGAGAATATCTTTTAGAAGATTTTTTTTCATTATGCTTTACCTCCACTACCTTTTATTTTAGGCACTGTTACTTTTTCAATCAAAGGGACAAGTAAATTAGTAATGATAATAGCAAATGACATTCCCTCAGGAGTATTACCATAGAGCCTAAAAACAGCAGCTAATATTCCAATAACCAGTCCATAAATAATTTTACCGGTTGGAGTAATCGGACTTGTCACATAGTCAGTAGCCATGAAAAATGCCCCAATCATTAAACCGCCACCACAAATTTGTTGTAATAAAAATAGACTGTTAAAGTTATTATTGATCAAAATGATTAAAGAAAATGAAAATAGGATACACAACGGTATTTTAGGACTAATTACTTTTCGATAAATTAGGTAGACAGCGCCTAAAAGCAGAGCAATTACTGATGTTTCACCAATCGTACCACTAGTATTTCCTATAAACATTTTGAGAAGATTGACATTTTGTCCATTTTGTATCATTGCCAGCGGAGTAGCACTAGTACTTGCGTCGATGCTAACAAAGCTGTTCATTTTTCCGGCAAATGAAATTAATAAAAAACATCGAGCTGCTAAAGCAGGATTCATAAAGTTCTGACCAAGTCCACCAAAAAGTTGCTTAACAATTATAACTGCGAATATACTTCCCAAAGCAACCATCCACAATGGCAATGAGCTTGATAGGCATAACGCTAATAATAAGCCTGTGATGGCTGCAGAGCCGTCTTTAATCGTGATTGGCAGCTTCATCAATCGTTGATACAAATATTCACTTAGAACAGCTGTAATAATAGCAGTTGTAATAACAAGAAACGCATTAAATCCAAATTGATAAATTCCAAAAAAAGTTGCTGGTAATAAAGAAATGATTACGTCATACATAATATTTTTAGTTGTAATTGAACTACGAATATGGGGAGCAGTAGACACATTAAATAAATTATCCATTATTTTGCTCCTTTCTTGCGATCGTCATTAATTGCTTTTTTTATTTTTTTAAATGATTGTGTCATGTTTCGCTTTGCAGGACATGTGAAGGTACAGCAGCCGCACTCCATACAATCGTTGCCGTGAACCTTTAAAAAGTTTTCTTTATCGCCTGTTCTGGCATAACGGTATAGTAATTGTGGAATAAGACCGATAGGGCAAACATCGACGCATCGGCCGCAGTGAATGCACGCAGTTGGAGCGGTTTTAGATACTTCATCTTCACTTAGGCAAACTAAAGCAGAAGAAGTTTTAGAAACTGGTACATCTAAATTAAATAAAGCAGTACCCATCATGGGACCACCAGAAATGATTTTTTGAGGATGTACTTTAAAACCTCCACAAGCGTCAACAAGGGTCTGATATTTAGTTCCTAGGCGAACCTTAAAATTTTGTGGTTGAAAGATTGCATCACCAGTTACCGTTACAATCTTTTCAATTAGTGGAATATTTAAGGCAACGGCCTCATAGATAGCAATAATAGATGCAACATTGCTGACAATACAGCCAACATCAGCTGGCAACATCCCATTTACAATTGTTTGATTAGTTAATACTTTAATCAATACGCGTTCACTTCCTTGAGGGTATTTTGTTGGTAAGGCTGCTATTTCAATTTTATCTTCATCTACAACGACTTTTTTTAAATGAGCTAATGCTTCTGGCTTATTATCTTCAATAGCAATAATTGCTTTGGCATTTTTAAATAACTGTAATTGAATTTTGATGCCAGCGATTAATTTATCTGTTTCTTCTAGCATTAAACGATAGTCAGAAGTTAAATAGGGCTCACATTCTGCACCGTTGATAATTACATATTTAATTGAGTCATCATCTTTAGGGGTATTTTTTATTGCGCTGGGGAAGCCGGCGCCACCTAAACCAACAATTCCTGCGTGAGCGATAAGTTCACGAATTTGCATACTGCTATAATTATGATAATCATTTGTTGTGTTGTATTCTGGAATACTTTGATATTGGTGATCGTTAGTAATAACGATACAATCAACAAAAAAACCAGTAGGGGCAAGTCGTAAATCAATTGTTTTAACGGTTCCAGAGACAGAACTAGCAACATTGGCAGAAATCATACCGTTTCCATTAGCAATAATTTGGCCAACTAAAACATGATCACCTTTAGCAACGATAGCTTTAGCTGGAGCACCAATATGCTGTGATAATGGATAAATCAGTTCATCTCCAGGATTTAATAGTTTGATTGGATGATTGGCGGAAAGACTTTTATTATCATGGGGATGGATTCCGCCTTTAAAACTTAGTATTCTCATTTGAATTAAACTCCTTTTTTGGACTATATTTTAATTATAGACTTTTTATAATTAATATTAAATAGTTTAGACAAGTTAAAAAATTCACTTAAAAAGCAATCCTTTCAAGAGGATTGCTTTTACTAGTTTATAAATGAAATTGAGATTCATCAAGACGTAGACTATAACCTTGTGGGTGTTTACAAACTGGGCAGATCGTTAGTGCATCAGTACCTTCATAAATAAAACCACAGTTCATACACATCCATTTTACAGTAGACTGGTCATTAAATAATTTACCACTGGTTAATAAATTATGATATTTTTTAAAACGTTCATGGTGATAGTGTTCAATCTCACAAATCATGTAAAAAGTTGTTGCAATTTCAACATAACCTTCTTCTTTAGCTTCATCACCAAATTGCTTGTAGATAGATGTTGCTTCATCGTATTCGTGTTGTGCTGCTTGTTCTAATAACGAACTTAAATCCTGATCTAGATCAACAGGATAATTAGCCTCCATTGAAACATTAGCATCTTTAAAAACATCTTTAAGATAATTGTAAAAAACTATCGCATGCTCTTTCTCTTGATTTGCAGTAAAATAAAGCATATCTTGTAAAATAGCCATTCCATTCTTACCTGCGACTTTAGCAGCCATTTCATAACGCATTCGAGCTTGACATTCACCAGCAAAAGCTCTTAATAAATTTGTTTTGGTTTTTGTTTCCATATATAAGTTACCTCCACTTTTATTTTTAACAAAATAAAAGAAGATTAAACTTAATCTTCTAAGAATCAAATAATCTCTTTAATAATAATTAAAATATTATAACGCTGATATAGATACTGCTAACAAGACAAATAATCTAGTTGATCATATCTTTATTCATTCCAGTTAATTCCATATATTCAGTTTTAACATTTTTCAACAATTGCATAAATGTCCAATTTACATTTGTTTGAGTTACAATTGCCTTTAACGGAATGAAAGGAATGTTTGCTTCTTTAAAAATTTGTAATAGCAAATCAACTTGTTTATCTTCAAAACCAGCCATAACCATCATGTCATCTTGTGGAATCTCTGTTAATGCTTCAGTTCCACGTTCAAAATTATCAGCACCTAAAATATACCCAATCGGGCTCATTAAATCACTTGATTTAACAATGATTACTTCAACATTCAGTTTTTCAAGAATTGAAATAATTGCTTTACCAGCATCAGTTTTATCAATATTGTATAATAATACAGTTTCTTGCATATGTATTGCCTCGCTTTCGTTTAATAGGTTATCATATTTATGGTTAACGTTCAACTAAGTTGACTTAATGTGCTATAATTTATTCGGGTAGGTGAGATAATGCGGTATTATTTAGAAAAAGAAATTACAAATAGTTATAAAGAAGGAAGCTTAGTTATTGATATTCTTAGTAAAGAAGATTTCATAAACCAGTATCAAAAGGAAAATCATGCAAACCATGTGATTAGGCATATTGGGGATATTATGTACTGTAAAGTAGAATTATTTTACGATGTGATTTGCGGAGCGTTTGTTATACCTGACAAAAAGGATTTAAAAATAAAACATTGTTTTAGTTTTTATTTAACAGAACAAAAAATGATTTTTATTGATGATAACGATTATGTGATGAAACTTATTGAAAAAATGAAAGATACATATACTAATAATCGTCTAAGTTTGAACAAATTTTTTCATGATTTGATTTTCTTAATAACTGTTGATGATGGAATGTATTTACAAGAATATGCTGATCGTTTACAGGTCATCGAAGACAAAATAGCTTTTAATTTCAATAGTCAAATAAATAATGAGATAATCTTGCTGCGTAAAGAACTATTAATTTTAAATTCCTATTATAATCAGTTGGGGGATATGATCGATATTTTAAGTGATAATGAATCAGATTTCTTAAATGATTATGAATGTCATTTATTCAGCATGCAGGCACGTAGGATTGATCGTTTGGATAACCAGTTAAATGCTTTAAAAGATTATTCTTTGCAAATAAAGGAAATGTATCAAAATAAAATTGATACCCACCAAAATAAAATTATGACTGTTTTAACAGTTGCAACAACTATTTTCTTCCCGTTATCGATTATCACAGGATGGTATGGAATGAATTTTAAAAATATGCCAGAGTTAAATAATCCTTATGGTTATATTATTGTTATTGGAGCAAGTATTTTAGTTGTAATTATTGAAATGTTAATTTTGAAAAAGAAAAAATTCTTTTAGAAAAAATGTTGACGTAGTCAATAAAAAAAGGTATAGTAAATAAGCAACAAATGATAGCAGCACATAGAGTTTTGAAAAGAGCGTTTATAACTTAAGTTTGTAGAGTAGCTAGCTGCAAAGTGAAATACTTAATATAAACACAATTCAAATAATCTATGCAATGTTATTGTTTTATGCAAATAAAACAATAAATGGAGGAAGACAAATGTCACGTTACACAGGACCTCAATGGAAATTATCTCGTCGTTTAGGATTCTCTACTTTAGAAAATGGTAAAGAATTAAATAAGAGAGCTTATGCTCCAGGTCAACATGGTCAAAAAAGAAAAAAACAAACAGAATATGGTTTACAATTAGCTGAAAAGCAAAAAGTAAGACATATGTATGGAGTAAATGAAAAACAATTCCATAACACATTCAAACAAGCAGGTAAAATGGAAGGTATCCATGGTTATAATTTCTTCTGCTTATTAGAAAGAAGATTAGATAATGTTGTTTACAGATTAGGATTTGCACCTACAAGAAGAGCTGCAAGACAATTAGTAAACCACGGTCATTTCTTAGTAAATGGAATTAAGACTGATATTCCATCATTCCGCGTTAAAGTTGGAGATGTTATTGAAGTTAAAGAAAAATCTAAAAATTTAGCAATCATTAAAGCTAGCTTAGAAGCTAGAGTACATACTCCTGCTTTTGTAGAAGTTGATGATACTAAATTAACTGGAAAACTTGCTCGTTTACCAGAAAGATCTGAATTAAATCAAGAAATCAATGAGTCATTAATCGTTGAATACTATAACCGTATGGGTTAGTAAATTAAAGGAATTTAGGTATATCATAACTATATTGCAGCTATGTTATACCTTTTTTCTTTATTTCCTAAAAAATCGTCAATTATGTAGTAGGTATAGCACAGCTATGTATTTGCTTAACTGCTAAATTCCTGCTAAAAAGTTCATAATCAATTTTACGGAAAATCTAAAATATAAAAAAAATAAGTAATTGTATTGGCTATTATTGATAAATCTATGCTATACTTTATTTGACATAAGTATAACTACGGTATACATATGGCATAGTTATGCGATAGCTGTAGTGTTTTTGATTAAGGAGTGATTAGATATATGGCAACAGAAAACATAAAGAAGGGACAGATTGCTTATCCTGATAACTACGAGCTTAAGTATGTTAATGGGGCATTTGGTGGCAGAACAGCTAAAGGGGAAATGATCGTCAATTTCTTTTTTGAAACTATGCCCTATCCACAAGGTTCAGAAATTAAATTTCTTAGTAACGATGATACGGCCACTGAAACTTTTATCGAAAGCGACGTAACCGTAGTTAAAGAAGTTAAGGGCGGCATTATTATGAGCTTAGAAACAGCAAAATCTATATATGAATGGTTAGGACGTAATATTGAATTTGAAGAAAAAAAAGAATCTGAATTAGAAGCAGGTGAATAATATGGAATTAAGTCTTAGCACTGAAACAGGTATTGGCAGATACTCTTCTTTTGGATATTCATCAAATTTTACAGGAAAAGAATTAGTAAAAGAAACGATTTCTTTAGTTTCGGGTTATAAATCTCGTAAAAAAAGCTATACTTTAAATAAAGAAAACACTAGTATAGCAGGTGAGAGATATTTGGAAAACGAGATGAAAGGAATAGTTAATGTCGAATCAGGTGATTTAAAGCTAAAATTCAAAGTCCCATATAATTTTTTATACACATCTGAGGATGGCGTTTTTTTCTATCAAATACCCGAATTAAGTTTATTTGGATATGGCAACGATTTGAGTGACATGTTAAATGATTTTTATGAGAATGTTGTCATTGACTGGAAACTGTATGTTAAAAACGATATTGAAAAATTAAGCGAACAAGCGATAAGTCTTAGAGAAAAGCTGTTAGAACTTTTAGAGGAATGTTAATCTGTGACAGTTTTTAAAAGCCGTAAAGTAGTATCTTCTCTGAAAAGAAAGGGCTTTGTAGAGGAACCAAGGGATCATATGACATATACTTTATGTGATGAAGATGGCAAGTTAACTACAATTTGGACAAAGGTAAGTCATAACGGTCAAGATATCAACAAATATTTAATTAAGCAGATGAGCAATCAAACAAGACTATCGAAAGAGGATTTTGAAGATTTGATAAATTGTCCTCTCTCAAAAGAAATGTATTATAAAAAGTTAAGGGATAAAGGTTTGCTATAAAGCAGTTCTAATACTAGAACTGCTTTTTTGTTATGAATATACATTATTAACAACATTGTTTAGATTTTCGTTCTCCAAGGATGTATAAACATCCAGTGTGGTCTGATAACTTTCATGTCTTAATAGCCTTTGCGCAATTTTTACATCTACTTTATTTTCCCACAATCTTGTAGCAAAAGTATGCCTGAACATATGGCTGCTTATATGAACCCCTGTACGTTTGCTATATCGTTCTAAAAAGGTTTTTACAGTTTGCGGATCTAATAGGTTCATATCGTTGTCGGGAGCAACTAAATTGCTTTCATTTTCAGCAAACCATGCTTTTAAAATTGGAACAAGTAGTGAAGGCAATGGAACAATCGCACAGGATGCGGGTGTCTTTGTCTCTTTAATCTCAAGTTCTTTTGTTTCGTTGTTTTTAAATATATTTTTGGTAATCATTACTCTTTCATTTTCAAAATCTACATCATTTTTTTCAAGCGCTAGAGCTTCACTTAGTCTTAATCCCATATAATATCCAAGCATAAACACGATTTTATATGAGCGGTATCTGGTAGACTGGTTTTTATCAACAACGCTTAGAAGCTCTTTAAATTCATTTTCAGCAACTGTTTTTTTCTTAAACAAATCATTTTTGGCTTTGCCGGTTATTTTTAACCGCGCATATGGCAGGCGATCTATATAGTTGCGATTGTAAGCAAATTTAAATACTCCGCTGAATACCTTCACTATATTTTCGACTGTACTTTTGGAAAGTTCTTTTCCTTTTTCTGCAATAAAATTTTGAATGATACTGTAATCTAAAAGTGTGATATCAGCACCCTCAAATTTAGGCTTGATATGCTTATTATAATATGAACTGCGAATCTGTTTTGTGGTCACTGAGGTATGGGGATCTGTTTCTATATATTCCTCCCAGACATCGCCAAACGTTTTTTTAATATTTATTAATGATCCATCAACTATTTTAGTATATATAAGTCTTTCATGATTTTGTGCATCAGTTTTTTTAACAAAGCCACTTTTTGAATAATGCTGAGGTCTTCCATATTTATCTTTATAATCGAAATAAACTCTATATGTAACTCCTTTTTTTGCTTTTTTTGATTTTACTTCTCTAATTGACATTTAAAACAACTCCTTTATTTGATATAATAGGAGCATAGTTATAACAGTGCATAATTGGAATAATCCCGTTATAACTATACTGCAAGACTGTCTTTTGCTAGGCGGTCTTTTGATTTGTTTAATTAATAGTTACATTAGTAACTGTTGGATTAACATCAGGGTTGCCATCCCAGTTATATGTCACGATAAAATTACTTCTAATTTGTGCACCAAAACTATTTTCAGCATCCACCCATGATGATACAGTGTATACAGTACCATTTTTGTTAATCACCCATTCATCTGCTTCCATAATTTTGCCGGGAAATTCAGCAGTTGAGGGTGCTTTCAGATTTGCTTTTACGTCTTTTTCAGCTTGATATTTAAGTGTAGCTTTCTCTTCACTTGTAAGAATTCTATCTTTTACTTGCTGTATTGCTTGACCATCTTTATAGAATTCAATTGTACCACTCGAAAATCCAGTTACGTTAGCATCACTGGTTATAACAACATTAAATAAATAGTCTTCATATTCAATTGAAACCATGCTATTAGTATCATTGTTTTCAATTTTTTTAATATTCATGTCATCTGTTTTCATACCTATAGCATCACACGCATTAAATAAACTGTTTATAATAGAAACGTCCACTTTATATTTTTTTGCCAGTTCTTCTTGTAAAGTTATTTTTGTATCTTTTGTTTTGCTTTGATTACTTGTTTTTTTATCTTTATCACCACCACCGGCAGCTAGTCCAATAATCATTAAAACAACAACTATTACAATACCTTTTTGCAGTTTCCCCTTTCCCCAGAAATTTTTTAATTTTTCAATCAGTTTTTTCATTTTCTTGTCTCCCTTCATAAAAACTGTTTGTGATATTATGTATCACGATAATATTATAATACATAATTTTACAATTTTTAACGATGAATAAGATATTGTTAAAATAAACATACTATGTTTATGAAATTAAAAATAAGAGAAGTCAGAAAAAAAAGAAATTTAACGCAGATTGAATTAGCAAAATTGACCGGGATAAGTAAATCATCTATTAGCCGATATGAACGTGAGGAAATTTGGCCTGATATGCTAGAAATGGAATGGATTGCATTAGCAATGAACGTTAAAATTACGGACCTATTTGATTCAAAAGTCAAGTAAAATTCGTAAAAACGTAATAAAATTCCCATATATGGGAATTATGCTGTTTTCCCTTTTTTTATTGTGTTTTTAGACATATAATTAATTTATGGATAGCAAGGAGAGGGAGGAGTTATGACAGCAAAAATATTATATTTAAGAAAAATATTTAAAATGTTGGAAGATATGGAATTATTGGAAATAAAAAAAGTTTATGCTGTTACAATGCAAATATATTCCAATCACTAACAAAAAGAGAGGACAAAGTAATTAATCTTTGTCCTCTCTTTTTTTGTTCTCTAAATTTTTCGCAAACGTTTGTAAAAAAGATTTTAAATATTTTCTCTCATCAGCACTGGCATTCAGATATGTTTCTATAAGTATACGATCAGTTTCATCAAGTTTGTAATCATCTACAATCATATCAATCGCCACATCTGGAAATTCAACAAACATTTCGCCAGTACCCTCAGTCAACCAGAAATAATCAACATTATAAATTGAGCATATTAGTTTAATATTTTTTTCTGTTAATGGTGTAATACCGGATTCAATTTTGGAAATTGATGCTTTGGTTAATCCTATTTTTTCACCAAATTTTTCCATGCTCAAATTCAATGTTTTTCTGAGTAGTTTAATTCTATAGTCTATAGAATTCATATATCATTCTCCTTTCGATAATAAGTATATATTAAAAAGTTAATTAATTCAACAATTTTATATTGACAAAGTAGAATTAATAAACTATTATATGTATGTAAGTTGAATAAATTAACATTTGTTAATCTTTGAAACCTGTATATCATTACCCCTCTCCCTATTAAAATGGTATACAGGTTTGAGGGGTTAACTCACGAAAGGGGTGAATATATGACAGCACAAGAATTTAGAGATGCTCAACAGGATGCTATTGAGATAGCTATTATGTTAAGTGAATTAAAGAAAAAAGACCCTCAAATTTCAGAGCGTCTTAAATGGATGATAGAAGGTATTAAATTAGCCACTTGTTCAAAAAAAGAAAATTAGAGAGGGGGAACATTAGATGATAAAACATCCGACAAGAGAAGTATTAGAAAGTGGTGGTATTGTTGATGGTGAGGCGTTTGAATTAATGTTAAAAAAGGAATTACAAAGTGAAGTTATTAAGGAACTAAAAGAAATAAATCAGCACCTTATGGATATTAAGGTACTGATGGGGTATAAAGATAAATTATATTGTGACTCTAATATTATTGATGATTAATAATCGATAATATCAAAATCATTTTCACTAACGAGTGCATATTTATTGTATGTATTTAGTTCCAATTTAAACGAATAATTTTTATTTTTTGAATCTGTGTAATCAACTTGAAGCCAGTTACCATTGTTTAGATATTGATTATCTATAATGGCAACTTTAGAAGATCCAGGGACTATTGTTATATCTTTCAATCCTACATACGGAAAGTTACGATTATTTTTACTTTTGCTTTTATATTCTGCTAAATCTACATTTGTTGAAAATTTTTTTAACTTAGCATTTGATTTTCCAAAGTTTTTAATTTTCACATATGTTCCGTTTTTTGTAGATACAAGGTAGAGATAGACATATGGTCTTATATTTGTTTGAGAATTTCGGTATGTTTGATAGCTAGAAATTGTAGCAATTATTATAGAGATTACGGAAATTATAGTTGCTAAGTAATTAAAAACTGGTGTTGGCATATATTTCACCTCACTTTCATTTGATTATCGACATTGCAGTGTCGATAACTAAATTATAGCAAAGGTGAAAAATAAATCAAAAAGTGAGGACTAATTATATGATAAAAAAACAAAAGAATTTGATTGATCAGGATGAATTCACCATCATTTATAGTAAATCGGGTTGGTATGGTTTTTCAATAACAGTAAAGAAAGATGAAATTATTGAAACCAATCATAAAGACAACTTCAAAATTATTAGATATTGTGATGATAAATTTCCTAACACTTATGATGAGTGTGTTGAACGTAAAGTGAATCAGGAAAAGAGAAAAGCAAAAAAGATTATTGAATTTAAACTTCATGATGATAGATGGTTTATTGATTCAGAAGATATTTTAGAATATGAGGTCATTAGTGTTAAGACACCAAAGGAAATATTTAAAGAAAAGGGTAACTATAAACTTATAGAAACAGAAGCTGAATTTGATGATTACATGAAATCTAATCTTTCATGTAATAACTGGTGTCAAATAAAGCTGGCTAAAACAATGCTTAGCCTAAATCTTGGAAATGGTTTTATAAATGGTTTTGATGATTTGATTGGAACAAATTTAAGCAGATACAGACTAATGATTGCACTGGCTAAAGAATGCGATAATCGTGATTTACTGATGTATATGCTGATAAAGAAATTAGGTAATTGATATGATCTGGATAATCTTATTTTTACTGCTCTGTGTACTTATTGAATTTATATGTATATATGTTTTAACACATAAAAAATAGTCTAAGGAGGATTTTATGAATAATTTACAAATTATTGAACATGAAGGAATTAGAGTTTTAACAACTCAGCAACTGTCAGAAGTTTATGAGACTTCAACAGAAAATATTAAACAGAATTTCAAGAGAAATAAAGAACGTTTTAATGAGGGACGTGACTATTATTTATTAAAAGGCGAACAGCTTAAAGAATTTTTGCAGGTGACTAATAGTCACTTACAAAATCAATCAAAAATCAGAAGCATGTATTTATGGACCGAACGTGGAGCAAATCGTCATAGTAAGATTTTGGATACTGATCAAGCGTGGAAGCAGTTTGATGTATTAGAGGAAACGTATTTCAAAGTTAGATCTATGTCACCGATGCAAATGTTAAAACTTCAAAACGCTGCACTAATGGAAGTAGATGAAAAAGTTGAACATATTGACAGTCGAGTAACTAATCTAGAAAACACAACTACTGTAGACAGTAGAAAGCAGTACACACTAAGAAAAATCGCGAGTGCAACAGCAGTTAGAGTCTTGGGAGGTAAAGACAGTCAAGCGTATTTAGAGCTCCATCATAAAGTGTTCTGTCAGTTATGGAGAGATTACAAGGATTATTTCAAGATTCCAAGTTACCGCGATACCCTAAAGATAGACTTCGAAAAGGCAAAAGAATACCTGCAGGGATGGAGACCGGATCATAATCTACAGATTGAAATTTCAAGCGTGAATGAGGGGGCATAGTATGGATTGTATATTAGTTAGTATAACAATAAGTGTGACCATTTCTTATTTGATAACACATTTGTTATTGGTAAGGCATTTATTGGATATTGAAGATAAATTTCGCAAAACGTGTGATTTTACAATTAATGAGATTAATAAATTAAAAAAAGGGTGATATAAATGAGACCTACAGCAATGCTTACATTCGAGCAGGTTAAGACGGATTTAGGAATTTCTACTAAACAGCTAAATATTTTTATTGATTTAGGCTTGCTTAATCCGATTTTTTTAGGAAAAGGTTGGAAATTTAGCCAAGAAGAAATCCTAGATTTTCAAAGAGAATATCGTGGCGAACGCATGAGTAATTATGTTGAAACAGTAACAGCACATGAAAAACACATGAAAAAAGCTGCTATGTCCAGTAGCAGCTAATAAATGAAACCACGTTAATTATAGAATATAAAAAGGAGTGTGTCAAAGGTGGAAATTATTGAACGTTTAAATGAAATAAAACGGGTTGTAGATTCTAACAGTTTAGAGGAGCTTATCGAAGCGTATCCGGATGTTGCAAAATATGTCCGCTTTGAAGTTTCTGTATACGCCGCAGTCGCAGCTGTAAGCGCATGTCTTATCGATAATCTGATAAAGGATATCGAAAATGGAAAAGTACATTAACAGGCTTAATGCCAGAGGTTTCTATACGATCGTTTTAATTATAATTTTGGTAGGTTTTATAGCTGCGGGAGCTTCAGGTATCATTTTCGATTTTATCGTCGGGATAATAAAAAATATATAGGTTTTTAACAGTGTTTTTAGGGTACTGTTTTTATTTGCACCAAAATCATGAAAATAGGAGGAATAAAAAATGTTAAAAAACAATAGTGAAAGAAAACAATGGATTGAAAATGAAGACAATTATGAAATTATCACTGTTTCAGAATTTGCCAGATACAGGAAGTCAAGACCGCTTGACGACGGTTCATGCATAGTTATTTTTGAAATAAAAATGAAGGCATCGGTATGGAATCATGAGACGCGTAAAACAAATGAAAAAATCAAGTGGAGTAAAATCGGAATGTTTATTACATATTCTTATGAAAATGAAACGCTTCTAGAACAGACCTGCATAAGTGATATTGTTTCAAGGATGGCGAAAATGAAATGATAGAAAATCTTAAGGGAGAGCTGTGGAAACAGTACCGCGATACAGATTATCATTTTTCATCGTATGGACGCGTAAAACGGATATACAGGCATAAGGAACGCCTTTTGAAGCCGTATAAGGTAAGCCGCCGGAAAGGCTCGGAACTGTGGGTTGTAAAGGTCTACGGTAAAGAAACACCGGTTTCAAGAACTGTATATGAGCTTTTTATCGGTACGGTTCCCGAAGGATATAACATTATCCATCGTAACAAGGTACAGAGCGACAATGCAGCGGTTAATTTAAAAGCAGTATCTAAAAAAGAACTTGGCACACTGTACGGCGGAAGAACGCGGATGCAGAGACTTATATATGATATGGAAAATAAATGCTTTTACAAGGGGACCAGAGAAGCAGGAAAAGCCCTTCACATAAGCAGGCAGACAGTTTCGGACTACTGCAACGGAAAGGTCAAAAAGCCTATGTTTAAGATAAGATGGGCAAGAGATGGAGAATAGAAACAAAATGAAGATGCTCAGGAAGGGATGATATTTATGCCAAAACCGCCGGTTAAGTATCTATTACTGGATATTAATGATGTTACAAATGTTTGCGGTTCTATATGGAGTGATGAGCTTAGCAAGCTGTTGGAAATAAAGCCAATCTATTTACCTGTATGGTTGTGCCACAATGGTGTTTTGGAAGGTAAGTATTACGTTGTAGAAGATGTTTAAATATTATGTCTACATAGAAAGTGAGGTAATTGTACTACCTTTAGTTATTTATGCAGAAACAAGGGAAACAGCCTATAAAAATGCAGTAAAACAGTTTAGAAGGATATTTAAAAAGAAGAAAATTACAAGAGTTACTATCCACAAAGATCACTACTGGTTCGGTGGATTTGAATATTAAAAAAGAAAGTGAGAAATAAAAAGATGTTAGAGACAACTAGCAAGACAGTTTCAAAATGTATACAGTTTGAGAAAAGTAAAGAAAAAATAATTTTATCTGTTTCAATAGAAAATATCGACAATCAGAAAATTTGGAAAACAAAAGATTTCCTTGAAGCAATGTTTAAGGAAATCCTAAAAGAAATAAAACTTTAAATATTACTTATTTATTTTTTTAGATAATTCGAATAAAGCCATAAAAGATTCTGGGTTATCAAGTAATTTTGGGATCATAGTTTCCATTAAAACTTGATTATCAGTTTTTTGACTATTGGCAGTTAGTTTATCAGCTAATACTGATATAGCACCTATATCTGTTGATTTTGTTTGCTCTTTTATGATTTCGATATCATCTTTTATTTGATATAGTTCCTGCAAAACATTAGATAAATAATGTTGTTGATTTATTGGCTTACTACTTGCTTTTGTATCTAAATTATCAAAATCGAATGATTTAATTGTTGCAATTAAACGCTCTCTTGTTTTTTCAACTTCATCTAGATCATCTAAAGCATAATCAAATGTATTGATATTAGAAACATCAAAAGGAATAGAATCAGCTTTCGACTTTAGCTGAATTAATGGTTTTCCTAATGCTGAGCGATAGCCTAATTCATAGAATACATTTGGATTATGATCAGTTATATCAACCATTACAAGGTCGTAAGTTGATAAACATTCTAATATTTTATTTGTTATAGAATCTGGGTTTGCAATTAGATCTACACGTTCCGGATTTTCAAATCCACATGCATGACATACAGGTGTGATTATATGTTTAAGTAACTGATCTGAACGCTTACGAATATCAGTTTGTTCGTCAGAAATTGGGCAAACCACAAAACATTTTTTTGACATTTTTTTCACCTCACTTTCATTTGTTTATTATATCACAAGGTGGAGGTCAAAGAAATTCAAGTATTTAAAACTGCAAAAACTATTTTAGTTAAAAAATCTCTTTAATCCGTTGGTACATAAGGGATTAGAGAGAAAATATAAATGCAATATAATATTTAGGTTATATTGCACCAAAGGGGTGATAAATTGGCAAGACGAATAAAGCATTTTGGCGGTCAGCATGAAACCTTACCAATAAAAGACAAAAAGCAGCTTGATGAATTTATGTTCAATCTTCTAAGGAAAAGAGACAAAGCAAAAACGCCAATCAAAAAATACCAAGCTGATCGTAACTGGATGATGTGCATGTTAGGCTTTAATACAGCTTTCAGAGCCGAAGATTTACTTCAACTAAGGGTAATAGACGTAAAAAAAGGATACGTGCATATAAAGGAAAATAAGACCGCTAAGATGCAAAATTTTAAGATGAATAAGAAACTGCATAATGATGTTCTGGATTACATAAATAGAAACAATCTAACAGACTATGATTATTTGTTTCTTGGACAAAAGAAGGTTCAGAACGGTAAGAAATACGTTTATCCTATAACGCGACAGCGTGCACATAAAATTGTATCTAGAAATGCGAAGGAAGTGGGCATCGATTTTACTTTTGGTATGCACAGTTTAAGAAAAACATTTGGATATCAGTACTATGCCAATGGTGGTAATCTTCTAACACTTATGAAGATGTATAACCACGATGAACCTAATGTGACACTCCTGTATATTTGTTGGGGTAAAGAAGATGCGGAAAATGATAGAGAAGCAGTTTACTTAGGAGGCGTACATAAATGATAGTAAGTGATTTTTGGTTAGGGGTGATCCTAACCATCGTAGCAGAAGCAATAATAACAATTTTAATCGTTGATTATTTAGATCAGAAAGAAAAGGATGATGGTGAATGAAGTTAGAAGATAGGATTTATAACGTTGAATACTATGTTAAAAAATTTAATAGTTGGGATGTAAAAGAAATAATAATTGATGATCAAAAGGCATTTTGGGAAATAAGGAAACCAGGTAGTCAAATTCAAAAAGTTTGTCTGTTTAGAGATAGGTCTAATATGTATATTTACGGTGATTATGGATCTTATTCATTCGATAAAATGACATGGCTAGGAAGTCCGTATAATCTAGAGTACAACAATCTTGGTTATCAAAACAAAAAGATGTCCTATGATACAAAAAATAATGTGTACATGTTTGATGATGAGGCAGCTACAGAAGATATTATTGACTGGATTAAAGAAGTGGCAGTTGATCGTTATGATTATCATGAATCGGAGATAAATTTATTGTTAGAAAAAATAGATATAAGAAATAACCCTTATATTGATATAATTGGTTTTTGCTACGAAAATGAGTGTGATGATCTAATAGAATTATTAGAATTTTCTATGGAATTATATGAAAATTCAAATGATGAAATTGAATACATTAGTTATTTAAGAAATTCTAATTTAGATGCGTTTGATGAAGTATGCGAATCACAATTGTGGAGAGCAGGTAAAAGAATATCACAGAATTATTTGGTATCGCTCTTGGCTTTAAAGATATGCAGTGAAAAATTAAAATGTCAAAGGGATGATGAAAATGTTAAATAAATTGATTTTATTTTTAATTAGAAGAAAACTTAATTTAAGGAAGTTCCAGCTGTTTTACTTTAATAATCAAGTAAACAAAAACGATAGATATTTTTTCAATGACTATCGAATTGTTAAAATTACATTTCATAAGGAATATGGCCGTATAACACAAAATTCTAATTTATCATTGAATTTTCTATTGTCTAAAGAGTGTGAAACTTTGATTCGTAGGGGTAGAAGATATGGAAAATAAAGAAATAACATTAGAACAAGCAATAGTTTTTTTAGAAATGAATGCATATGAGGGAAGCAATGCAAAAGCTGTTTTACGTATGGGTGATGTACATGAGGTATTAAAACCTATAAAGGGATTAATCGATAAATCGGTCAAAATGGAAAGCTATATCAAACAACTGGAGCGGGAAAATAAAAGACTGTTAAAAAGAGAAGAACCTCAAGAGCCATGCATGATTGAGGGAAAAAAGTTTTGTCCTGCATGTGGTGATGAATTGACCGATGTTGATCCAGGGTTGTTTGAATACTGTTTTTATTGTGGAACGAAATTATATTAGATTGGAGAAATTTAGATGAAAAAAATAATAGGTAATTTGCTGTATGACACTGAAAAAGCTGAAAAAATATACAGTTTCATGCAAAAAAGAAAAATATTAAGTTTTGGTGAAATGAATTTTTATGAATGGTATAACGTTGATGTATATAAAACAAATAAAGATAATTATTTCATTCATGGCTATGTGAAAGAGAAGCCAACTTATAAACCTTTTATTGATGAATATAGTGAGCCGGAATTTGAAAAACTGCTTAAAAAAATAGACCCTGATAAGTATATAGAATTAGGATTTAATGATTTTGAAGATGCCTAAAAAAGTACCCCGAAAGCGTGATTTTACGTAAATCAGGGGTACGGTAACTTTTTTTGAATAAATAACAATGAATAATCGGCTAAGAGTGTTGATGGCTATAGAGTTTAAACGATTTAGGTTATCTAACAAAAAAATTGACACTCTTAGGGATTATGTAACTTTTTTATAAGAGATTGGAGGAG
>OGYI01000977.1_pt1 | contig 31372 bp, 29 predicted proteins | sample 1576521 | NCBI WGS metagenome assembly OGYI01 (sample SAMEA3541484, study PRJEB24748) | human gut metagenome | biome: human gut; feature: human-associated habitat; material: faeces | place: China | collected 2012
GCGAAGAGCGTTGCTGCCTAGGCTAGCCCCTTGTCACACAAACTACCGAAGCCTCAAATAATTGTATCGATGAAATTCGGCGAGCCCAAAATTTCGTCGCAGATAAAGCGTAACGAGTTCAATTCGTTGTCATCGATGGAGATAGCTATGATGCCATCTTCTGATAATAGCTCCCGCGCAAGCCGCAATCTTGGATACATCATGCTGAGCCAGTCAGAATGATAACGACCGGAAGTATCAGCGTTGGATTGACCGCTCAAACCAGCTTGATCTTTGTAGTTCTCAATTGAGTCTTGGAAGCTGTCCTTGTAAACGAAATCATGACCGGTGTTGTAAGGGGGATCGATATAGATCATCTTCACTTTACCGTGGTAGCCGCGCTGGAGAAGCTTCAGTACCTCTAGGTTGTCGCCCTCGATGTAGAGGTTTTCGGTGGTATCCCAATCGACGCTTGCCGCTTCATCGGGACGCAGCGTAGCTGTAGACGGAGTTTGCGCCTGTCGAATAGCATCAGTCTTCCCTGGCCATGTGAAGGCGTAGCGCTCCTGCCATTCATCAACCTCGTCTCCCAGAATAAGCCGCAGTTTCTCGAAATCGATTGAGCCATCGCCTTCGACGGCAATCTCAGGGAAGAGCGCCTTCAGCTGCTCTATGCGTTCGGCAACTAGGTCTTTCGACTCCAAGTCCACATGCGTGAAGCTCTCGTCCATCAGCTTCTGCTCTTCAGGGGTCATTGGCATATCTCCTTTATCTCATCCATAACGCTTTCGCGCTGCTGTTCCAACTTTCGCATCTCAATGCGAAGCTTCGTCGTGTCAGCAAGAGTCGCATCTTTCGACTTCCTTGCATCGTTCAATTCGTTGATCTTCGACGTTAGCGCATTCATTGCTTTCACGTGTCCCATAAGCAGGTCAACATCCGAATCTTTGCAAACCGGGTAGAAGCCCAGCGCTTTCACGGAGCGCGCAAGCAAGGTTCTGTCGCCCAATGCGATCAGATAGTCCATCAGGGTCGTCTGCGGGAGCATCGCAAACGAGAGACGCTCCAGAAAGGGCGCGTATTCAGGGTTTTCCACCTTGAACAATCCGCTTGAACTGATTCTCTCCGTCACGAAGGCTCCGTGCTCTGCGAGGTTCTTGCGCCGCAGAGCGGCAGAAACTGCAATACCCGGGTTCGCAAAACCTTCTGCAAGGATCACCGTGGGGTTCGGGAAACAGCCGTGCACCATGCGAAGAGCCTCCGCTATCCCGGTCGTGGAGTTCAGGCCGCACGTCAGGAATATGACTGACTCGATGTCGTAGGCATCGTTCTTCACGGGCAAGATGCGGGAGTTCGACTTGTTCAGGCTCGCAAAGAAGCGGATATCCCGCAACTTGTCCAGAAGCTTGACGGACGCAGCTGGTGCCTTGGCAAGCCTCGCCTGCTCCGCCAGCTGCGTCTTGGGGACGCGCCGCTCTCCTGCGAGCGCGCCTTCCGGAAGCTTCAGTATGTCGTTCCAGGACACCGTCATTTCGTCAGCACCACGAAGCTCACGATGGAGTAGTCATCGAATCCGAGAGCCGATCCGCTGCCGACCTCTCCGGCAAAGAAGAGCTGCTCGATCCCTTTAGCTTCCTGCACGCCTGTGATGTCAGAGACGGCGGCCTGGAGAAGCTCGTTCACAGAGGCCATGTCGGTGCCGTCCTTCGTCTTCCTGTTGAAGCGTTTGCAAAGATCGAGCAGGGGCTCGCTCTGCCCATCGCATGCCGCCCTCATGATGTCGAGCGCCGCCTTGGGCTGGGTGTGCGGAGAGATCACGCTGCCGTTCTCGGTGACGTATATGACGTAGTAGGGAAAAGTCGGATTCGTGTCCTTGGGGTCGCGTCTCTCGTCGTTCTGCTTGAGGCAGAAGACGATGCCGGGCTCGACGTCGTCTGCAAGCTCGGGCGGGATCGGTGCAACGGCGCAAAGCCCGCACGACGAGTTCTCCAAAAGCCCCGGATGATTCTGGGCGTAGCGCTTCAGCTCCGCCCGAAAGTCGTCGAAGGCGAAGTCCGTGATGGATATGCCGCCGGACATGTCCTCCAGGTTGAGCACTTCCTCTTGGAGCGCCTGGAGCTGCTGGCGGCGGTATTTCAGGTCGTTCATCTCGTCGTTGCGCTTGCCTTCGAGCACGTTCTCCTCGCCGGTCGCGCTGGCATCGAGCAGCGCCATGCGACCTTTCACGCGCCCCTCCAGCTGGATGTACTCGTCGAGCTCGATGTCAGGCCAGAAGTTCACCAGCTGGATCGTAGTGTTGGCAGACCCCAAGCGGTCGATGCGCCCGAAGCGCTGTATGATGCGCACCGGGTTCCAATGGATGTCGTAGTTCACCAGGCAGTCGCAGTCCTGCAGGTTCTGGCCCTCGGAGATGCAGTCCGTGGCGAAGAGGATGTCAACCTCGCCGAGCTGCCTGCGCGTGTCGGAGAGTTCCTTGGACACTGGCGAGAAGTGCGCGAGCACCGTGTCGAACGTGGCGCGCTTGATCTTGAGTGAATGGGTTTTGGCGATATCGCCCGTGACCATTGCGCATTCGAGCCCAAGCTCTCTCGCCAACGGATCAGACAGTTGGCTATAGAGATAGTTCACCGTGTCCGCGAACGCGCTGAACACGAGGATCTTTCTGTTCTCTTCGTTGAAGGGGCTTTTGGCCTTCTGCTCGATGAGCTCTCGCAGGACGCGCAGTTTCTCGTCGCGCTCGGGCGTGATCTCGCGGGCGTAGCTAAGCAGCTGCTCAAGCACGCTGATGTCGTAGTCGATGTCCTGCCCGAGCTTCAATCGGTCGAGGTCGGCGGGATCCACATGTACCTTCGACGAGGCGCGGTATTCCGCGAAATCGTCCTCGTCGTCGAACATGGACGCGTCTATCTGCGCCATGTCATGCTGGGCGACGAGCTCCTCCGCCTTGTCCAGCATCCGCTTGGTGGCGAGGTTACCCTCGTAGATGCGCTCAAGGGTGATGCGGAACGCGTCGATGGAGCTCTCAAGGCGCTTGAGCAGGTTCACCCGCATGAGGTTGGCCACGGCATGGGTGCGGTTGATCTGGCTGTCGAAGTCGCGGCCCCACGTGTCGCCGTACATGTCCACGTACTTCTGCTGGCGTCCCGGCATCACGTAGGCGAGCTGCTGATACTGCGCAAACGTGAGAGACGCGATCATGTCGTTGAGCTCGGCTATGGAGGGAAGCTTTCCCAGCGTGTCGATGGGCGGGTGGAGCGATATGGGCTTGCGGCGCTCGGGGAATTTTGTGTCGCCTGCGGTGTAGTACTTGTCGATGTGCTTGCGGCTGCGCGCGATAGTGAGCACGTCGAGCAGCTTGAAGTAGTCGGCGTTCACGGCGTTCACGAATGATTGCGTCGTGCGCTCCTCGTCGTCGAGCTTGCTCCACTCTTGGAAGCGCTGCTGCGCCCTGCGCGTCACGCTGTTGATGGAGGGGATGCCGTCCTCTGCCAGATACTCATCATCGCCCTCGGTGATGATCTCTATCTGGTTGCGAAGGTCGAGCAGACGATTGTTCACCGGCGTCGCTGACAGCATGAGCACCTTCGTGCGGATGCCCGACTTGATGATGTCCTCCATGAGGCGATCGTAGCGGCTTCGTTTGGTGGTATCTGTCGGCTTGTTGCGGAAGTTGTGCGACTCGTCGATGACGATGAGGTCGTAGTTGCCCCAGCGAAGCGTCTCCAAGTTCACGTCTCCCGAATATCCGGTATAGCGCGAGAGGTCGGTGTGATTGAGCACCGTGAAGCTCAAACGGTCGTCTGCCAGCACATTGCGCTCGTCGTTGTCCGCCGCGTAGAGCGTCCAGTTCTCTCGCAGTCGCTTGGGGGCGAGCACGAGGATGCGGGCGTTTCTCTCCTGGTAGTACTTCATGATGGCGAGCGCCTCGAAGGTCTTGCCAAGACCCACGCTGTCGGCGATGATGCAGCCCTTGTACTTCTCCAACTTGTGGATGGCACCGACCACGGCGTCCTTCTGGAAGTCGTAGAGCTTGTTCCAGATCACCGAGTCCTCAAGCCGGAACTCAGGTTTTATGGGATCGTCCTCGTCGTCTTCCATGAAGTCTCGGAACAGATGGTAGAGGGTGAGGAAGTAGATGTACTCGGGAGCGTTATCCTTGTAGAGGGTCTGGACCTGCTCGGCCACCGCATCGGTCACTTCCTCCACCATGGCGGGGTTGTCCCATACGGCATCGAACATGGCCTTGAGGCCAGCGGCCTCGGTCTTGCCTTCGTAGTGGCTCACGCCCATCACGGTTCCCGGCTTGCGGTCATATCCGAGGCCTTCCAAGGTGAAGTCGGCGGATGCGCCCATGAATGCCTGTGCCCCGTCGTTCGCATTGTCGATGTAGTATGTGCCGCCCGGCTGGATGGCACCGCGATGCTTGGCGGACTTGAAGGTCGCCCTGTCTCGGATCCATTCCGCGCATTCCTTGGCAAGTGCGCGCTGGTTGAGGTTGTTGCGCAAGGTGAGCTCCAGCCCGGTGCCGCCGATGCCCTGTTCGCGCGAGCGGCGCTTCAGCTCGAACTCCATGGGCTCCTTGGCATCCTGCATGCGCTTCACGAAGGTGGGCTCACTGAACACGAAGCGGAGCTCTTCAACTTTGGAAAGGGCATCTTTCAGCTCACCGTAGGCGAACACTGTGAAATACGAGCTGATGATGGACAGCTTCGCATCCTCGTCGATGGAACCTGCCAAGGCGTCCCCGAGGCGCTCTTCTCCGATATTGCTCAGGAATTCCATAGCTAGTCTTTCTTCACGAGCTCGTCGATCATGCACATGCGCGCGAAGGCACTGAAGCTTAGTCCTTTGAGCGTCGCCGCCTCGGCAGCGGCATCCTTGAGGTTGCTCGGTATGCGAATGGTGATGGCAGTCTGCTCGCCATCGACTAGGTATTCATGCAGCTTTGTCTTGCTCGCCCCTGAATCTACTAGCTCCGTGAACTTCATAGACCCCTCCCGAACGGTTCGTTTTGCAATACAAACGATTATAATGTCTACAACGGCTCCGAGTAGTAATAAAGAGGACTAACATGGCTGAATCGGACAAAGAAATCATTCCAAGAGCTAGCAACGAATTCGATCCATATGACTCGAAATATCCGATAAACCTGCTTGCCGAGGGCATCGGCTCCACTCTCGCGGAAGCGGACAAAGCCGCCGCAGCAATCGTCAATGCGGTTTCGAAAGATGCGTCGATAGCTATCCAGATCGGAGAGTCCCTAACTAAGGGAGTTCGATATGTGGTTGATACGCCCGACGCCATGATCGACTCACTCGAAAAGGGAAAGATTAAGTTCACGCAAGAGAACAATGGCAAAATGTATGCCCAGTTACGTCAAAGCGACGGGCATTACGGTGAGAAGGTTCCCATCAAGCGGGAGGAATTCAGCCAAGGGATAGACCCTGTGCAGATGGCCAATGCCATGCAGCTCCGCTCGCTCCAAGCGCAAGTGCAGGAACTTCAGGACAGCATCACGTTAATCGACTTCAATGTCAGAGACGTGCTACAAGGCCAGCAGAATGACCGTTTTGCACTATACCAAAGTGGATTAGGGCTGTTTCTGGAAGCACGAGGGGTATCTGATCCAGACCTGAAAAGACAGCTCACATCTCAAGCTATTCGCGCTCTATCAGATGCTTCTTCGCAAATCTCCCTGCAGCTCGAATCGGATGTTGATTGGCTCAAAAGCGAGTCTTACAAAGAGGCAAAGGGGAAGAACAAGCAGCTCATATTGGATCGCATAGCTAGAATCAACAGGGGCTTTGAGCATATTCACCAATCGTATGTCCTCAGGGCTGCCATCTATGGCGACATCCACGAGTATGCCGCGATGATAAGCACTCTGGAAGCCTATTCTCATTTCATAGACTCGACAATTGTCTCCAATGCTGGTTTCCTCGCAGAATGCGATCCTGACGATACTGGTCTTGGGCACGGAACGTGGAAGAAGCGTGCCCGTCTATCAATCAAGATGGGCGACCTCGCTAAACAGCTCAGATCTCAAGATGTTGTTTTATACCTTTCGGAGGCGGATGAGGACGACCATGAAGAAGATTAAGCTTGGATGCCCGAATCCAGAATGCCCAAACCACAAGAAGAACGCCAAGCTCAAGCACAACCTGACCAATTGTCCGATATGTGGCTCTTCGCTTGTCCATGTCTGCAAGAACAAAAAATGCCACACACTAGTAGAGGATGACGACAAGCTCTATTGTATTCTTTGCAATGCTGATCGCGAAGATAAAAAAGTGGTCGCAGCGAAAGGCGCAGCTTTCGGGGGCGCAGGACTAATCGGAGCTGGCATTAAGTATCGCCATGCCATCAAAGACGTCATCGTGACCTTGATTAAGCGCTAAAACACCTTATATAGTTGCATACACCACCGTTCGCGAGTTCCTTGTCTGATAGGAGCAGGTGGTGAAAGCGAAGAGCTGACTTGCATCGGATGTATCTGCTAGCTGCAAGTCCGGCGTCCCGATAATCTCCTCAAGGCCTTCTTCCTGATCGATCACCAGCCTCTCTCGGCTGGCATTCACGATGTCTACGGCGCAGACCATAAGCTCAAGCGTATCGCCGCTTCGCTTGTAGACGATGATGCGGCTGTGCTCACGGGCGAATCCCTCGTCGATAAAGTCCGCGAACTCGGCGAACGCCGTACCGTCGGACATATGGTGTCCGTAAACCATGACAAATCGAGAATCTATCGTGCATTCGCAATCTATATAGGGCGTACCATACGCTCCCTGGCCAAATACGTCCCTATAGAGATAAGCATTCGGGACATCAGGCATGGCCTGCGCTATAGGCTCGTCTATGCTCGTACCGGGCACCTCAACCCAAGCAACGACCTCTGCAGGAAGGCTATCCCAGTCGATCTGCCTTTCCGGTTCTTCCTGATCGCTCAGATTATCGACCGTCTCTGCAATCTCGATGCGTTCCTCCTCTGACGCACAAAGAATGGTGAGAGTAAGCGCCGTGAGTATGGCGATAATGATTACGCTCGTGGCCTTCGCCGCCTTTCTGATTCTCTTCATTTTTTGCTCCTTGTGCCGAAAAAGGGTGGGACGCCTAGCGAGCGTCCCACCCTGCCATCCTTAGTTCTCAGCTAAGATTCCTGCCGCTTGCGTCAAGGGTCGGTTTAATCCTCGTCGGTTGCCGTCAGCGCTTCCTCTTCCATCTTTTCGATGGCGTCGGTCTGTTTGCGGCTGCGGCGGACGTAGGCGTAGGTCGCACCGGCGATGCCGCAGAGCAGGATCACCGCGACGCTGGCCGTGACGGGATCGACCTCTGCGAAGGCGCCTGTCTTCGGGTATCCCTTACCGGGGTTCTCCGGCTCTGGCACGGGTTCCGGCTCGGGGAAGCTCACGGTCTGGCCGTCGTCGTTGATGTCCTCGTGAGTGGCGACGATGTTCTCCTGCGCGTCTGCGAGCTTCTCGAAGAACACGATGTCGCGTCCCGCGAGCTCGCGCGTGTCGATCTCGACCTCGACGTCGATGGTGCCGTCCGGGGTCTCGGGCACGAACTCGGTCATTCCCACGATGGGAAGGCCGTCGTCGCCCAAGATTGGGTTTCCGGTAGCCTTGTCCATGAACATGGTGAATAGCTTGTAGGTGCTGCCCGGCGCAAGCCCGGTGTAGGCAACCGTGTCGATGAGCTTCACGTGCTCGCCAATGGTGCCGACGTTGGTTCCGGTCTCTGAGTCGCGCGCCTGGGTGGCGATGTCCACTATGGCGACCGTCTGCTCCACGTCGTTGATGTCGGCGTGAACCATGTACTCTGCGCCTTCGAATTCCATCGTCTCAAAGGCAACGAGCGACTTGCCAGCGAGGCTCACACCGGCGAAGGTGAAGGTCACATCCACCGTGCCGCACGACTCCTCTGCAGTGAAAGTGGTAGACGCTGTGATCTCGCTGCCTTCATCGTCGAGTGCGGGCCCGCCGGTGGTCTTGTCCATGAGGGCTCCGCTCACGGTGTACTCGTTTTCGGGGATGAGCCCCGTGTATTCGATGGTGTCCACGATGGTGAGCTCGTCGCGGGCTTGGCCCTCGTGGGTTCCGCTTGCTGAGTCCACAGCGGTCGTCTTCATGGTCTTGGACATGTTGTCAAGTACGAACTCGTGCGTCTGTGCCATGACCCCGCTCTCGTCCCACTCGATCATGCCCTGGTCGTTCACTTTGAAATCGGTCACGGTCGGGTTTCCTTCCTCATCGAGGTCGGCGATCACGTAGCCCCCGGGAGCCGCCACCTCTTGGATGTGGTAGCTCCCGTGCTTCGCGTAGGCGAGCGAGATGGTCCCGTTCTCGTCGGTCGTCATCTCCTCATCGAAGGTTCCCTCGTCGTTCCAGATGCGGAACACGGCACCGGCGACGGGGGTCTCGGGGTCGAGTGCGTCCACCTTCTTGATCTCAGGGTCGGTGGGCTCGTTTATCACGGCTTCCTCGTGGTCGTAGACCGCAACATCCTGTCCTGCGTATTCGAGCACCACGGTCTTCTCAGCCATGTCGAGGGCGTAGCCGTCTTTGGCCTTGGCCTCGTAAACGGTGTAGGTTCCGAGATAGAGCTCGGGCGTGGTCACCTTGCCGTCCTCGCCGGTCGTGAGCGTGGCCACGATCTCGCCCTCGTTCGCACGGATGGTGCCGTCAGGCGTCTGGATGGTCTCCGCAGCCTTCACGATGTAGACGGACTCGTCCACGGCCTCTCCCGTCCAGGAGTCGGTCTTGGCGACCGTGATGGTAGCCTTCTGGGGCATGTTTGAGAACTCTATGACAAGCGGGTTCTCCCAGCCGTTGTAGCCATCGCCGACATGGAACGTCTTGCCCTCAAGCTCCTTCACGTAGCCGCAGGGTGCCTGGACCTCTTTGAGCGTGTAGTCGCCCTCTTCGAGCAGCATCGGCAGCGTCAGCTCGCCGCGTGCGTTGGCCGTCCAGGTGTCGATGGTCTCGGTCACGGGGTAATGGGAGGTGTAGGTGACGAGGTTGCCGCTCGCGTCCTCAAGCTGGAAGCTCACGGGAAGCGGGACCTGCTTGCCGGTCTCGGCGTCAACCTTCACAACCTTGAGAGGAGTCTGCGGGATGTGGTCGTTCACGAGCTGCGGCGGATCGTACTGACCTTCCTCGCGGATCGTGGTCTTCCAGTCCTCCACGGGAAGGAGGGTCTTTCCCCACTTCGCTTTGAAGGCGTCGGCCACGTCGGCCGGGATCACCTCATGAATACGGTAGGTTCCGTAGGCGAGCGCGCCTGTCCAGCTGCCGGACTTGCTCCAGCCGTTGACTTCGGCGTTGTCGTCCTTGGTGGTGGCGAGCCCGTTCTCGTCCACCGTGATGGTGCACACGCGGTTGCCGGGTTCGACGAGCTTGCCGGTCTCGGGCGAGAGCACTGCCTCTGCGGAATCGTTATAGAGCTCGAACTTCACTCCGGGCACAAGGATGCGCACGACCTCCTGCGGCATGTCACCGTCAGGCTCGTCGTAGACGGTCACGGGCACTTCCTTCACGAGGCGGAAATCTCCGCGCTTGACGGTGTCGGGCACCTTGGGCGAGTTGTAGGTGTAGACGGACTCGCCCTGAGCGCCGTCGGGAGTGATGCGCACGCAGAACACCTTAGGATCCCCGCCGTGCCCGTCGTCGAGGTTGTAGCCCTGGGGGGCGCATGTCTCCTGGATCAGCACCGTTCCCAGGGGAATCGATGCGTCGCCGTTGGTCTGGTAGTAGAGGGAATCTCCCGAGTGCTTGTACTCGTCGGCCAGGTAGGCAAATCCATCGGCGTCCGTCTCGAACACCCAGGTGCGCGCAGGGGCACCGGAAGCCTCGGCCGACGCTGCGTCGGCGTAATCGCCCGCATAGTAGCGAACGGTGAAGAGCGCGCCTTCAAGCGTCGCGTCTCCCTGCGGCTCGCTCTCGTTGGTGTCGGCATCAACCTTGCCGACGAGCATGCCCACAGGGTCTGACTGCGGGATGTCGGATACGCTCTGGCCGTTCACCCGCGTGGTCTCATCTGACCTCACCTCGACCGGATAAACGGTCGGGTCGAGCGCGTGCCCCGGAGCCTGCTTAGTCTCGCGCACCCAGTAGCTGCCCGGCTCAAGCTCCTCCAGTATGCCGTAGCCTTCCTCGTCGGTCGTGATGGTGCCCGCCAAGTCCGTGAGGCCCGAGTTGCGGTACACGGTGTAGACCGCGCCCTCCACGGAGTAGAGCGGGTTGCCCTCGCACATCCCCTCGTTGGCGGTGACCTTCACCAGGTCGATCTTACCGTAGGGGGTGTACTTGAACGACAGAATCAGCTGGTTTCCAGCGCCCGTGTAGAGCATGAACGCCTCGAAGTTCGAGGGGACTTCGCCCTGCATGCGCGAGATCTTGCGGCCTGTCGCATCGTCGTTGCACATCGTGCCTGACGAGTCGAAGCCGATCACGTTGTAGCGGCACCATTCCTTGAAAGACTCGTTGCACCCGTAGAGCGCATAGTTTCCGTTGGACGAGAATGTATCTGAGAGCAGGATGTGCGCGAGCGCTGCGTAGCGCGCATCCGTCATGGCCGTGCCGTCATACCACGTGCTTGGCCAGAGGCTTGCATCGAATCCCGGGCTGCCGTAGCTGAACCAGAGGTCCGCTATGGTCTCCGCATCGCGACCCGATACCGAGCTTATCGCGCTTTTGGTGTAGGTGCCTGCAGGCGGCGTCGCCGCAGAGGGGTTACCGCAATAGGCCATCTCGCCGTCGGCGTACATCCATGTGGTCGTGTATCCCGCATAGGGGATCTTGCCTCCGATGCTCAATGAAGCGGTCTCTGAGGCGAATGCGCTTTGCCCCGAAGCCGCGAGAGCGCCTATGACCGAGCTCAGGGCGACAAGTGCTGCGAGCAGGCAGCGCAGTATCTTCGAGCCGGAAGCGCCAATCATCGTAACTTCCATGTCGCACCGCCTATCGGGAGACGGGCTCGGCCTGGCGAACCTCGCGGCTCTGGTTGGCCGATGCCTCACGGGCCTCTTTGGCCTTGTCGTCGAGCGACGCGAGGTAGGCCGCCCTTCCCTTGTCGATGCCCTCCTTGAGTGCAGCGGGCATCACCTTGATGACCTCGCGCACTTGCTTGCCATCCTCGTCGAGCGTGGGGCTGCCGACCGGCTCCAGCACGCTCTTCTTCAGCCAAACCTCCTTCTCGGCCAGAAGGGGGATGTCCCGGTAGTTCTCGCCCTTGAAGCGGGACGGATTCACAAAGAGGGGACTGAACTGGCTATAGCTCACATCCTGTCCGTTGACCACGGTGCCCTTGGGCAGCGTCACCGAGTTGAAGGTCTTGGTCTCGCCGGTCTTCCTGTCCTCGTACTCGATGCCCTCGTGCACGAAGTTCTTGTGCAGGGTGATGTAGATGTTCTTCTTGTCGTCCATTTTGCTTTCTCCTTTGCGTCTTGTGTCTTTTTGGGGTCTATTGGTGGAATGCCCCTGTGGATGCCCTGTCAGCCCATAGGCACCACCCCCTCTCTTGCTGGCATGCGCCTAGAACCCGCTCACGATGTCTCGTGCCCAGGCTCCGCTCTTCACGAGCGACAACACGAGCAGGATGCACATGGCGAGGTACTGGAGCGCGTAGGTGAGCCCGTTCGCTATCGCGTCTATGGGCGTTCCGGTTCCCGGGTTCACGGCGACGATGCCGCCCAGGATCACGGGGAAGCTGATGAGCAGGATCAGAATGATGAGTCCTGCGATGCAGACGGCACCGAAGCTCTTCAGGTACCCGAGCCCGATCTGGCGCGTCTGCTCGAATCCGAGGAATGCCAGCGGGATCGGGGAGAACGCCGCCATGACGTAGAGCTGTATCGCGCGCGCCCAGCAGACGACGAGCGCCACGATGTACGCGACGAGCACGACGAGCCAGCTGATGACCGCGACGACGAGCAGCGCCAGGAGCGCAGACAGGTCGTCATCGCCCGTTACGATCGAGACTGCCGTCATGTCCAGTGCGCCGCCAGTGCCGAAGAGGCCCTCCACACGGTCTATCGCAAGGCCTATGACCTCGTAGATGGCCGCCATGAGGTCGAAGGAGTGCTGGATCAGGAAAAGGAATACTGCGAAGAACACGAGGAGGAACACCACCTCCTTCACGCCCGGGAAGGATTGGTTGCCGTCCATGCGCTGTGATATCTCGATGAGCTTCAAAGTGAACACGAGCCCGAGAACCCCGCAACCGATGGGCAGCACAGCGACCTGCCAGACGCCTCTGGCGATGTCGTACATGGAGACATCTCCCGCGCTGGCGAGCATGGTCTCGAACGGTGCCGACAGTACGCCGTTAGCGCCAAGCGAGCGCATCACGTCGGTCTGAGCCGCGAAGATCCAGTTGCACCAGTCGCGGAGCACTCCGCAGAGCCATGCGTTGATGTCGTCCGCGATCGAACCCCATGCGAGCTGAGTGGGAATGAACAGCGTGGAGAGCAGAACGAATGTGGCTGCGAACGCCACTATGAATCGTCTGTTTGAGACGAGGCTTTTGACTTTGCCCATCCCTATCAGAGCGCCTCGATCGTGCCATCGGATGAGCGCGTTACCGAGATCATGGTCGATGCCCCATCGTCGAGCGTGAACGTTGTCGTAGCCGCGTTGTTGGCATAGTCTATCCACGCCTCCGCATCCCAGATGGCGCGAGTCGCGCTTGGGGACACGGCTGCTGCACGCGCCGAGACGGCGGCCTCGATCTTCGCGGCGTCGATCCCCATCGCCTCTTCGAGCTTGGAGGTGACGCCGGTGAAGCTAAGCGACCTGTCCCCGACCTGCACCTGCCTGTATGCGCAGGCGAGGGCGTCCGATCTAAGTACGGTGTCTGCGCCGTCGCTGCTAACAGAGACGAGAACGGGGCTCGCGGCATCGGTCATTGACTTCGAGGCGAGCACGGTGGCCTCTATGCCGGAGGAAAGCAGCTCCTCGCCGTCAAGCGTCCAGTAGGTCACCTCCGTGCCGCCGTCCTTGGTCTCGACGAAAGCTCCCTTGACGATGGAAAGCGAGTGCGTTGCGTCGTCCACGCCCACCCACGAGGTTCCGACGAGCGATTCGATGCCAGAGCTCGCTTCGCCGTCTGCAGCATCGGTCTCGGACTGAGGGTTCTCTACTGCTGCCTCCTCTGCCGATTCAACAGCAGCCCGGCCTTCAGTCGACCCGTTTTGGGCGAGCGTGCACCTTGCCACGCCCGAGCCCACGAGGAGCACCGCAGCAACAATGGCCGCAGCGAGCATGAGCTTGTTCTTTCTGGTCATGTTTCGTCCTTCCTATCTAATTTTGATGGCGCTCGCGAACTGCGACGCGCCGCTTGCAATCGTGCAGGCCGCGCCCGAGTGCGGCTCGTGGATGTAGCGGTCGTCCCCGATGTAGATGGCCACATGCCCGGGCCTCCAAAGGATGTCACCGGGCGATGCCTCAGACACCGGCACCTTGCGACCGAACGCCGCCTGGTCCTCGGAGTTTCTTGGGATGGCGATGCCCGCCTGTCGGTAGCAGTATTGGGTAAGCCCCGAGCAGTCGAGGCCCACGCCCGGCGTCGTTCCGCCCCATACGTAGGGCACGCCTAGCTGGCTGTAGGCGGCGGCGATGACCGCGTCTGCCGAGAGCGCCCCGCTCTCAAGGTCCTCGACTGTCATCGAGTCGAAGCGGCGCAGGTTGTAGGTATCCATGGCGGACTTGAGGGAGTCCACGTAAGCCGAGCTCGTTGCCCATCCCGCATCCTTGAGTCCCTCCGCCATCTTGTCGGAGGAGCGCTCGGCGATCGCCTGCTGGATGAGGGCATTGGCGCTGTAATGGGATGCCTGCAGGAACACGCGGCTTCTGAAGCGAATGCACTCCACATCTCCTTTGAACACCGTGAAGTACGCCGTAATGGTGGTGAAGGTGCCGGGTGTGTACTCCTCTTGGGTCGTCCATCCCGCCTTTCCGGCGACTTCCAGTGCTGATGCGAAAGACGACGCCCATTTCATCCCGAACAGGTTGTGGTCACGTGTCGCGAGCTGGCTCATGGTCTCGCCCTGTCCCGACTCGCAGATGATCTGCGCGATGGTGCACCCAGCGGGGTGACCGAACTCCTCCTGGCAGCGGATGGCCTCTTCGACCATCTCGTAGGTGATGTAGGGCGGAAGCCCTTCCATGGAGCGCTTCTTGTCCTCTGCATCCCAGAACCCGAACAAGGCCGAGATAATCTGGCCTATGACGAGCGCTACTAGCACGAAGGCGATGACCCCGCAGAGCACCCCACCGCCTGCGGCAATCCCGCTTCCGCCTACCGTGCCAGCGACGGCGGCGTTGCCGGACGACGAGGCGGCCGTCTTCGCGGCGGCTCCCGTCGCCTGGGCGGCGTGGCTCGCTTGCGTATGGCTGACTCCTCGGGCGCTTGTTGTCTTCGCCTTCTTCGTGCCCTGGGCGCTCGTGCTCTTGATGGCGTTCGCGCTCGATCCCTTGGAGCCGCCTGAGGCGGAGAGGGCCCCTTTCGCCTTCCTGTCGCGCATGGCTGCGATTGCCCGCTTTGCGCCTCGTTCGGTGTCGTAGGTGCTACCCACCCCCTCGAACTCGTCTGTTTCGTCGAGCTCGGAGACGGCTTCACGTTCCAGGAACTGACGAACCTTGAGCCGTTCGCTCGGAGTGCTGGATGTCTCGGTTTTTGAGGATGCCTCCCCGACACCCGATGCGCCATCGGAATCCGCGTTAACTGCACTCGCATCTGCCGACTTGCGCATGCGCCTCTTGGAGGGGGCCGCCTTGCACGTTGCCCTCGTGCCGAGTGCGGACTGTTTCTCGCTTAGGGCAGAGAGGCTTTGGCTCTCGTCGTCCTTCACGATTCCCGCGCTCACGGCGTCGAGCTTATCGGCGGTGACGATGTCCGCGATCGAGGCGCTCGTGTTGTCGAGGCTTCTCGGGTCCATCTAGCTCCGGCTCCTCTTCGCGTTCTTCTCGAAGACATGGGCTCGCTTCAGCTGTGCGATCTCCTCGGGCTTGGTGTTCCAGAGGTCGTAGAGCGCGCCTTTGGGGAAGTCGTCACGGATGGGCACGCGCGCCCCTCCCGCGACGAGAAGGCCCTCTCCGGCCTTGATTGACTCGTCGATGTACTCGCGCTCGGCACCGGAGAGCGATAGCATCTCCGCCCACGCGGCGAGATCCTGGCTTGCCTGCTTGTGAAGCAGCATGAAGTCTGAGTTCAGAACCATGGTGCGGGCGCGCTCGTGAGTGAGCATGTGCGAGGTGTTCTGGGAGATGCCGGTGCAAATCAAGTTAAACTTCCTCCCTTCCGCCCAGAACTTCGCGAAGTAATCGATGATGGTGGGGTGGCCGAAGAGAGACTGGACCTCATCGATGTAGAGCCAGGTGGTAACGCCCCGATCGAAGTTCGCATACATCCGGTTGCGCACGGCCTCTAATGCGGTGAGCATGCCGAACACGCGCATGTTGGTGGAGAGGTCGTGAAGGTCTATGTTGGTGATGCGGTTGTGGAAGCCGACGTTGGACTGGCGGTTGAAGAACGACAGCGCACCGGTGACGTATCGCTCGTAGCGAAGGGCTATGTCGCGCGCCTCCGCCTCAGGCTGCTCGACGAGTATCTCGTGGAAATCGGAAAGCGTCGGCATCCCCTCGCCGCCCGAGCATCTCGCGTAAGCCGCCTCGACGCATCTTGTGATGATCGACTTGTCCGCCTCGGGAAGGCCTTCGGAAGACTCCGCCATCATCGCGCTCGAAAGGGCCAAGAAGGCATCGATCTTGAAGGCGAGCTGCGCGGCGTCGGCGCGCCCCTCCACATCAGCCAAATCGAAGGGATTGAGCGCGGTATCCGCATCGGGCGCGAGCCGGACGTTCACGCCGCCGAGGGCCTCTATGAGATTTCCGTACTCACCAGCGGGGTCGAAAATGATGATCTCGTCCTCCGGATAGGCGAGCACTGTATTGGTGATCTCGCGTTTCACAGAGAAGGACTTCCCGGAACCGGGCTTGCCGCAGACGAACCCCATGGGACTTGCGAGCTTCTTGCGGTTGCAGATGACGAGGTTGCCCGACTGCTTCGACTGCCCATAGTAGCCCCCGCCCTCCTGGTTTAACTCTAACGATGCGAAAGGCATCTGCATGGCGATCTGCCCGGTTGTGAGGTAGCGGGTGACATCGACGTGGTTCATGCCGAGCGGTAGCACCGAGTTAAGAGCCTGGCGCTGGCGATAGTAAAGCGGCTCGATACCGAGCGAATTTCCCTGCCCGACGGAGATGATCTGCTCGACCTGGCGCTCAAGCGCATCAACAGTATCGGCGTAGGTGTAGATGAGGCCGGTGTAGGTAAAGAGGCGCTCGTTCTTGTTGCGAAGGAAGTCGAGGAGCTCTTCCGCCTCCTCCTTGGAGTAGCGCAGCTCCGGAGGCAGGATCGTATAGTCGTAGCCCTTCTTCATGGCGCTCATCTGCTCGTCGATTATCTCCTTGTCCATCCAGTCGAGCTGTCGCTTCACGAGCGCAAGGGCGTCCGATTGCGCGATGGGCTGGATGTGCAGGTTCACCGATAGCGGCATGGGAAGGTCGATGATGTTCGCGAGGTAGTGGTCCTCAAGCATCGATCCGAACGTGCGGATGGAAAGCACGCAGCCGTATGTCTCGTCGATCCTGAAGATGTCCGAGCGTCCGCTGGGCTTGAAGTCCACGAGCGCGGGGGCGATCAGGTCGCGCGTCCTTGTGTTCGAGCAGGGATTCACCTTGTCCCATGTGAACGTGAACGCTGCCTTCGGACGAAGCTGGGAGTGGATCGCGCTCAAGCGCTCGATGCCGTTCAGGGCATGCGCCTCGCAGCGTATGCGCGAGAGCGTGTCGGTGACATCGCCCTTGATGCGGGAGAGCTTCGGCACTGCCTCCCACACGTCGCTTGCACCGACCATGTAGGTGAGGTAGCGATGGCGCGTGAGGTTGGAGACGCCCTCTCGCATCTTGTCGTTCAAGATCTGGTTGTATTCCTTGGCGTACTTCTCTGTGTCGGTACCTGCCGCCTTGAAGAAGCGCTTCTTGCCGATCTCATCTTCGGGGATGGGGACGTTGGCTATCGTGAGCTGGACGCACGAGTCCGCCCCGAAGTAGTTGTAGAGGGAGGAGAGCACCGTGAAGATGTTCTGCTGGTTCTCGCGACGAGCCGACTGGTAGGAGATGTCCGAGAACTCGATCGTCTGCGAGAAGAGGCCCTCCTCGACCTGTGCGATGCCATCCTTGTAGATGGCGTCGTATCCGATGTAGGAGGTTATGTCGCTCGCTGACGCCCTTGTCCTCTTCTGTCGCTTCAGCTTCTCCTCGTGGACCTTCTTCGAACGGTCGGATTTGGTGGACATGCCGATAAGCTGCCGCAGGAGGCCTGTCTGGGAACCACTCCGCTCGCGCTTGGCCTTAGCCATCGCTGCACGTTCGGTTCTGATGCGGGCCTTGGCGAGACTTTTCTCATTCTTGAGCCTCTTCTTGTCCTCTTTCATCTCTTTCTTTGGCTTCCTTGTATTCTCTGGTTGGCTCATTGGCCTCCGCTCCTTTGCGTTTGGACATCCTCTTCGCCCTGCGACTTGGCGCCCCGCGCTTGATGCGCGCCAGATGCTTCGGTGCCGGGCTCTCATAGAGGAGTCTCTGGTCTTTCAGATGGTGGGAAAACAGAAGGGGTGCGAACTTCTCAGCGCGCATCCCGAAGGGACGCCAGAAACCGGCGAGCCAGAACGGGATCGATGCGCACATGACGGGGAATGCGGCATCGGCGACCTCAATGCCGATCCAGAAATGGCAGATCGCCGCCACGAGGATCGCCGATCCGAAGCCTCCCGCTACGCACACAAGGGTGCGGAAGGAGAGCTTCCCGACGATCTTCTCCTCGTATTCTCCGATGTCCTTCTGAATGGGGATCTGAAGCGACATGGCTCACCGCCTCCCTAGGCGGGGAGCCAGGACGTGTCGAGCATCCCGAAGTAGACCGCTGCGGCGATGATGATCGCGCCGCCCGCGATGGTCGATATCGCCGAGGCGATCTGGCTGCCTCCCTGCTGCTCCCTGATGGCGAGTCCGAGCGACACCGCGCCCCAGACGACCAGAAAGCCGCCGAGGAAGGTGACGCAGCCAGAGACAAGGCTGATGATGTTTGCGAGCATTTGCCCTCCTTTGCCGTCTTTCGCGCTACCGCCCTGAATGTGGAATGGGTCGGTTGCGCCCCGATGATAGAATTGGGTTCGCAGGGGCGCTTGCGCGCTCCTTTGCGTCTTTCGGCTGCGGCAGCGTCCGGGTGCGTGGAATCACCTAGGCGTCTTGGGGATCCGCCGATCCTTGCCGCAGCCGCACATTTCAGGTCTCCATCAGCTCTCCTTCCCGTCGGGCGCGATACCGTTTGAATTCGAAGGGACCGGATTTCTCGGCCCTTGCCAGCAAAGATGCGCGGGGATGCGACGAAAGCACGTACTTCTTGTCCTTGAACGCCTGAGCCCCGTTTATGAGCACGAGCGCCTCGTCCTTGGGCATGCGTGAGATCTCGGAGCCCTGCATGAGGTCTCGCTCTATGAGGCCGTAGTTATGCGTGTAGGTGGGGTTGTTCCCACGAGAGTCGTTCACGGAGACGTTCGCTACCGTCTGCTTCCCGATCATCTCCGCAATCTTCTGATTGGTGTCTGCCGACTTGCCTCCCAGGTAGAGCATCGTGTCGCAGGCGTTCACAATCGTCGCCGCGTTGTTCTCGCCGTAGTTCTCGTCGAGCTGCGAGAGGGATTGGCAGATCATGGACACGGCGATGTTGCGGCTTCGGGTGACCGTGATCATCCGCTCGAAATCGGGGATGGTGCCGATGTTCGCAAACTCGTCGAACACGAAGTGCACGCATCTCGGGAGCCGTCCCGCGAATCGCTTGAGCGCGCACTCGCAGAGGGTGTCGAGCGCTTGTTGCATGAGCAGCGCGAATACGAAGTCGAAGGTGGAGTCTGTGTCCGACATCGACGCGAACACTGCGACCTTTACATTAGCGTCTCCCATGTGGTCGAGGGCCATCTCGTCAAAGCGGAGAAGCTCGCGCATCTCGGCGATGTCGAAGGGTTTCATGCGAACGTTGCACGAGATCATGATGGATTTGAGGGTCTTGCCCGCAGCCACTTTGAACTGCTTGTAGCTCGACAGGGCGAAGTCGTCCTCGGGTCGCACGGGCTCTGCCACCTTGACCCACGCCCAATCGCCCGTGTCCGTGGTGAATGCCCGGGAGCTCGGATCGAATGCGCGGCCTTCTGACACCTTCATGAGACGACGCCCCGTTTCGAGCTCTTTGAACAACATGTCGAGCGGGCTCAGGTACCCCTCGTCGTCCTCGCGCGCATCCGCTAATGCGAGAAGGGAGAGGAGGCCGGGTATGTTCCTGTCCTCCTCGGGACAATGGTCGAGAAGATATGCCACAAGGGCTGTATAGAGGAGCTTCTCGGCGTTCACCCAGAAAGGGTCTGTCGCGCTCTCGCCCTCTGCTGTGGTGTTCCTGATGAGGCATTCAACGAAGCGCAGGAGCCCCGCCTCGTCCTTGATGTATGCGATGGGGTTGAAGTGCATGGAGCGCGAGAAGTCCACGGTGTCGAACGTCTTGATCTCGTATCCCAGCCATTCGAGCACCCATCCCATATCGTGGATGAGCGTTCCTTTGGGATCCGTAATGAAGAAGCTCGCGTTGGCCTGCATGAGGTTGGGCTTCACGTAGTAGCGCGTCTTGCCGGTGCCGGGTCCTCCGACGACGAGGACGTTGTTGTTCGTCTCCGTCCTCTGGTCGTGAGAGGTGTCCTCCAGGCGCTTGCGCGCGGATGCCGTGAGGATGATGTTGTTGTCGGGGTTTCCCTTGTCGGAGAAAGCACCCATCTCGCTGGCCGTGGCCCAACGGGCGCTACCATGCTCCTCGCCCTTGCGGTAACTTCCACGCCGTTCCCACCATCGCACCCATACGAGCCATACAGCGCACGCGCATGCCGCGCCAACGCTCAAGGGGAGGGGTTCAAGATAGATCACCTGACCTTGCGATAACCGACCGATGAAGGCGTGGGCAAGATTTAACTGGCCATTTCCCGCCTCCATGACGAGCCCCGTGCAGATGTTGCCCAATATGAACAGAGCGAGGGACATGAGCCCGATGGCGAGAAGCTCTCGCCTCATCGGGCCTTCACCTCGATGCGCTCCATCTCGTGCTCGGTCTTGCTTGCTGCCTGATACGCATGGCTTGCCTCGTGGGCAGCGGCGGCCTTCTGCTCAAGGGGCTCTGCGTCGCGCTCTGCGCTCAGATCGCGCCCTCGTTCCTTTACTGCTCTCTCGCATGCCGCGTCGGCGTCGCGTTCGAGCTCCTTGAAAGCCTCGTCCACCTCCGGCGCGTCTTCCACCTTGAATATGAGGTGGTCGTGCCCATCGATGCTCGCGATGTCGTGCTCAATCGCGGCAGCGTCGAGCCGGGCATCGATGATCTCGCGCAGGCTTGCGTAGTCGGGCAGCTCTTCGAATTCGGAGAGGTTCAACCGTGCGTAATCCCGCACGCTCTCGTGCTCCGCTTCTGCTAGGGGCTCGTCGATCTGACCTCTAAGGTTTCTGATGGCATTTTTGAGCCTCTCGGCGCTCGCTCGGATAGCGTCCTGGCTTGCGTCTTGGCCCATCCTGAGCATCCAGTCGAAGAGCTTCTCTCCTGCCTCGTCGCCATAATCGCTTGCCATGATGTTTGCCCCCTAATCTATCTTTCGTTTTCATGCGTCTGCTCCGCATGTTCAGTTGGCACTTGGTTCTCAGATGCGATGACGGCATGCCTTGCTTTGTCAGACAGCCCTTGGGCGTCCGGGATCATCGCAGCCTTCTCATACTGGTCTGCCTTCTCGACCGCTGCTCTTAGCTGCTCTATCAATGTGCCGAAGTTCTCTGAATCGAGGCCTTCGAGCAGGCCCTCCTGGGCCGTCATCGAGACGCCGCGCCCTATTCGGCTTGCAACGACTTCTAGCTCGAAATTCTCGCCTCGTGCCCTGACGTAGCCGCTCGAATCGTCGGGGAAGGCCTCTCCGTCCCAAACGAGAGAGGTCTTCGGCAGCGAGTATTCGAGGCGCTTGCACTCCTCTGGCGTTGCCAGCTGCATGCTCGCGATCGCACGCGTGAAACGGCTCATGTCGGGCAGGATGTAGCTCATGGTGTAGCTCTCGAAAGCAAGCCATGACCCATCGGGGCATCTCTTCAGCGTCCACCATTCGTCGCCCCCGTTGACCTGCTGGATGAAGGCAAGGTCACCGAAGAGCACGCCTTGGCGGATTGCCCAGTTACCGTTTGAGAAGAAGTCGGCGAGGTCTTTGATCGTGGATGCGCGGGAGAAGTCGTATGGATACTCTTCGAGCCACGGATCGTCTTGCCAATCGAATCCGCCTCGCTTGAGCCATCCGTTCTTCTGGCACTTCTCGACGAGCGAGTCGTGCTCCTCCTGGGTTGCCGGTGTGAGGTTGAACATACGGTGCGCTCCTTGTTTGCCATTCGATGGCGGCGGGGCGCATGTCTTTCGAGCCAAGCCCTGAGGGGGTCCGAGTTAGTTGTGTTTCGGGCGACCTGCATCTCCCCGCCGCTAATTTGCTTTATAGCGGGGAGGCAAGGCGATTGCTTGCGTGAGGCTATTCGGAAAGTTCAACTAGGTTCTATAAGGTTTACTGGATCAAGAAAGCAAGATTGAATGTTTTAAGAGAAGTATGCCGTAATAGCGGATGTCACCTTGTCAGGAGAAATCTCAAGCCAATTGTTCTTCGCTCGCGAAAGCTCCCTTTTGAATCTGCGGTCACCGAACACGCGAGAAAGGCGATTGGCTATGTCACCGTAACTTCTCTCACGCATTGTCGGATCTTCGATAACAAGGGCGCGAACCGCATCGTCGAGCTCACGTTCTCGCACACCTTTTTTGCAGAGCAGGTAGTAGATGTCGAAGACATCTTTGTAGCGGGTGGACGCAGCACCGATGCGCAGCAAGGAGCGGAGCTTTTCAGCTACCACCTGCTCGTTGCTATCGGCGAGGATCGTCACGGCATCGTCAAGCTTGCCGAGATCGAAGCATATTTCGGCAAGGTCTGGGGAGACGAGGTTGTGCACTCCTATGTCCACCTTGGTCTCGATGGAGCTCCCTTGGGCATCTGATATGACGACATGGATCCTCTTGCCGCTGTAGTCTTGGTGCTTCAGTTGCTCTATCTTGCCCGTCATCCTTATCGAGAATGTCGAAGACCCGTCTGAGAGCGCGCCGATAAACTTCCTGATAGAGTCATCGGCTATCGAAAAGCGCACGAAGTCCAGGTCGAAGTCTGTGGTTGCGCGGCGCGTGTCATTGGATACGTGCTGCATGAGGACGCCGCCTTTTACCGTCACGTTGCGCGCGAGGTCGGATTTGGCGATAAGGTCCAGCATAGCGTCCTGGGCGGTTCGCGCCCGAGCCTGCTCGTAGACAAGTCCGTCGGCAATGTAGGAGTCTCTGATCTCCGCCAGGCTTTCCATTTCTACAGAACCTCCCTCTGGAGTATGTCGAACATGAAGTCATTCTTCTTGAAGAGGGCCATGTAGTCCTCGACGAGTGCGATGTCGAGCTCGTCGGCTATCTTGCGATAGGAGCTTATGACCTCCTTGTAATAGTCGAGGGGAAGGGATGCCTGGCGGCGCATCACCTCAACGAGCATGCGCTCACGGTTGTACATGCGCGCTGTTCCGCCATCTCGCTCGACATCCATCGTCCCCGGTGTCAGGAGCGCATCCTCGGTGAAGTACTGTCGATATCCAGGCCGAGCGATCCGTGTGGAGCTTCTGCTTGTGGCGAGATGCACTTCATCGGGAATCACATCGGTAAGGTCGTGGGCGTAGAGCGCGCTGTCCATGGTAATGACTGCCTCGGGATAGAGAACGTGCGCGAGCACCAGAGGATCCGGATGCTCGATCTTCGAATATGCCCCACGCGTAAGCTTGTGCAACTCCTTCGATTCCAGCTTCTTCTTCAAGAGGAAGGCCGATCCTGCATCTGCCAAGGCTTGCTCATATGTCATCACTGCTTTATCCATGACGACAATAGTATTGTAATCACTCACATTAAACAAGACCATGTGAGTGATTACATGAATTAATTTTCATACTGATCTCCGCAAAGGAGCTTCAAGTTTTTCGGGACTTCTTGCTATCTCGTGCCAAGCGCGTGTTTCGCTTGAACCAAGCCATGAGCTCGCCGCGCTCCGCAAGGGCTCCCCTTGCTGACCAGCCATACATACGCATAGGCAACGGATCTTCTTCGCGTTCGACAAGCTCGTAGTATTTCTGCTTGCTCAGTTTCAACAGCGCCATGACTTGCCTTGAGTCGTAATAATCCTGGGGCAGGATTTGCCGCTTCTCTTGTTTGGGACTGTCTTCGCTCATGGAACTATCTCGAATAGATTTGCAAGCTGATAGGACAATCAGCTCTCGAAGCTATGCGGATTCGTGCTCAGATCCCGAATCGCCTTCCAGCATCTGGCATCGAGGTCTTCTTGGATCTTCTCGTTGATGAAATGGTTGAAGTCGAGCTTGAGGACGTAGCAGAGAGCAACAAGCTCGTCTGCCTTCATCTCTCGGTTTCCGCGAAGGGTCTTCCAGAGGGTCTTGTTCTTGATGCCTGCGCGCCTTGCCAGTTCGGTGATGTCCTGGCCACATTGCGAGCGGACTTCGTCAATCCTTATCGATATTAGCTCGATTAGCTCCATCCTCGTCTACCTAACGCATCCTTCTCATTAATCCAATAGGAACATTTATTAGGCTAAAGGCGATATAGATGCTCTTGCGATTGTTTCCCCTTCAGGGTGATTTATTTCACCGGCATGGTGAATATTTCCAGCTCCTTACCCTTTTCTCACTAGTGTTCGAGAAACGACACAGCGCTTCGTTTTCGCAATCTGGGAAACGTGCGCCGAGCCATACACCTTGACACTCAAATACGCATCCGCCTCGCAGGCGCGAGGCATACCTACCCCGAGGCGTCAACGACGCGAACGGGGCTTTCGCATCGTTGCTCCGGATGCCGACAGAAGAAAAGATTGTGGCAGGAAGCCACCTTAGCGAGAGGAGGCTGATATGGAACATGAGATAGAAGAAGTCCCGTACGACGAGCAGCGCTTAAGAGACGCCGACCCCGATGGTCTCTACCTTTTCATGCTGGAGCCTTACCCATACATGATGACTCCGGATCAGGTCGCAGACTTCACCGGATCGACCGGACAAGAGATCAGGAAACTCCTGAACAGAGGAGATATCCAAGGTTGCCGAATCGGCATCAAGTGGTGCATCCCAAAGCTCGGGCTTCTCAACTACCTCAACAAGAACCGAAAGGCGGTAGATGAAATTGGGGACGAAGAAGCTAAAGTGCGACAAACCGTATGACATAGATGAAGCTCGCAAGAAGAAGGGGCTCCCGCGCCGAAAGCGTTCAGATTCGCGCACTACAGCCTACGAGCTGACCATTCGCATTCCGGAGGAATATCGCACCTACTTCGATAACAAGAAAAAGCTCACCCGAGTTGTGTTCGCGCTCAACAGGAAGGATGACCTGAAGTCTCAGATTGAGTCTTTTGAGAACGAGAAGAACGCTGAACTTGAGCGCAAGCAAGAAGAGCGTGGATATGCACGCCAAGGAGATGACAGAAACGAGCCGGGGCGATGCATGACCCCGCTCGGAAGTTATGCCGAACGCTATATCGACATCAGGAGCAACGGCTCAGTTGGCAAAGAAACTATCACGAGCGAACGTCGTCTCTTGCAGTACGTTGACGCTGTGATAGGCAACATCCCCATCTGCAAGGTGACAGCTGAGGACATAGAGGGATGCATCCTCAAGGTACCGGAGCTCTCTGAGAAATGGGCGCTTGAGCGTAGAGCAGCTTGGGAGGAGAACCGAAAAACGGCACGATGGGCAAAGAAGCACGGTACACTTGTTAAGCCATTCAAGCCAATTAAGGTGGCAGGACCTGGCATGCAGGCAAAGGTGCTCAAGTTTCTGCGCGAGCTCATGAACTATGCGCTGGAAAAGGATGACATCACGAAGAACGTCGCGAAGGCGAAATTCCTCACGAGGTTATTCAAGAAGAGCAAGCCCCTCATCGATCCCCTCATGGCTGATGATGCCGCTAGATTTCTCCAGGAAGTGGAGAAGCTGCCTTTGGGCTATCTCAAGGTCACGCTACTTCTCCTTCTCAACACCGGGATGAGGCCAGAGGAAATGCTCGCTATCCGCGTAGGCAACATCACCTCCGATGGTAATGAGACCATCATCAGCATCACGAGTGCTCTCGATCGCGATGGGAAAACCATCAAGGACTATCCGAAGTCGGACGCAGGGCGGCGATCGTTGCCTGTGGACGACTATACGGCAGATACTGTACGAGCATGGATAGAGCTCAAGTCGGAGATGATGAGGAAGATGGGGCTCAAGCCCTCCATGAGTATGCTGGTCTGTGGCCCTGAGATGATTCCTCGCACCTATCAATCCTGGCACCGAGATTGGATGCGATTTGCGGCAGAGGCAGGGTTTGAGGGGGTGCGGCCTTATGCCCTGCGTCACACTTTCGCAACGTTGAATCTTGCAAACGGAGAGAACATAAAGACCGTGGCGGTGCTTATGGGCCATGCCAGCTCTGCCTACACACTCGACCTCTATGCTGCCTATGTTCCAAACACGGGTATAGGGATCGGCACGCGATACATGAACTTCCTACGGGCTGCCGCTTAAGGTGTTACTCGTGGGGATTCCCTGAAATGACCGGCGGTACAAAGGAGGTAAGGTTATAATGGATTGCCAATGCGGGCGTCGTATAATGGTTATTACGGCAGCTTCCCAAGCTGCTCACGCGAGTTCGATTCTCGTCGCCCGCTCCATAAACAATTGTGTCGGAAGTCGCCTCTTTGGCGACTTTCGTATTTCAGAGTAGAATTGACTATTGGTTAGAAAACCAATCGTTTTTCCAGTATTTCGTCCAGTACGTTTGCTAGAATTACAGTATTGGTTTTAAGAACAGCGAGGTCAGACGGTTAATTCGAGTCGCGGAAGGTCGGGTAAGGAATAAGCTTCCCAAGCTTGTATTCGCGGGTTCGAGTCCCGTCACCCGCTCCATCGATACCACGGTCCAAGCTTCGGCTTGGATTTTTCGTTTAAAGGCGAGAGGATGCGCTCATGATAGACGCAACGACGCCCCGGTTCGACACCTTCGTGTTCGACCTCGACGGCACACTGCTCGACACGCTACCCGACCTCGTGGTCCTCACGAATGCCGTGCTGCGCGAGTGCGGCTTTCCCGAGCGCACGTCCGCCGAGATCCTTAGCTATGTGGGCAACGGCGTGAAGGCGCTCATGTACCAGGCCGTTCCCCAGGATGCCGATGAGGAGGCTGTCGAGGCAGCCATGAGCCGTTGGAAAGAACTCTACCCGCAGTACGGGTATCGCCTGACCAAGGCCTATGCGGGCATTCCCGAGACGGTTGCCGAGCTCAAGCGCCGAGGCGCGCGGCTCGGCGTGCTGTCGAACAAGTTCGACGCGGGCGTCCAGGATGTCGTCGGGGCCTATCTGCCCGGCCTGTTCGCCGTGGCGCGCGGCGAGAGCGCCGATACCCCTCGCAAACCTGATCCGACAGGACTTCTGCGCACCATCGAGGAGCTGGGTTCGGCGCCCGAGCGCACCGCCTACGTGGGCGACTCGACGGGCGATATAGCCGTGTCTCGCAACGCTGGCACCTATGCTGTGGCCGTCACGTGGGGTTATCACGGTGCTGAACGCCTTCGCGCGGCGTCGGCCGACCTGGTGATCGACGACCCGCGAGCGCTGCTCGACCTATTGGGATAGCCGCCCACTGCCTCGGACTGTTTGGGAGGACTGCCGCTATGGCTAGAAAATCGACGGCGTTTGTCGTGGCGAGCTGGGTGCTCGTGGTGCTCTGCGCCGGCTTCATCTTCTTCATGTCGTCTAATACGGATACCGGTCTGAACGACGATCTGGGATTGTTCTCGCTCGTCTTCCAGGATCTGAAAGCTCTGCAGGCGCAGCTGCTCGGACCCGGGGTGGACGTGGTCTCGTCGATTGCCCACTTCTGCGAGTATGCGGTTTTCGGGGCGTTGCTGGCGAATACCCTGCGCTGCCATATGCCCCTGCGCCGTGCCTGCTTCGTGGCGGTGGCCTGTGCCAGCCTGTACGGCGTGTCCGACGAGTTTCATCAACTGTTCGTGCCGGGGCGCATGTGCGATCCGATGGATTGGCTCGTAGACACCGCCGGTGCTGCGCTGGGATCGGGGTTGGCCTACCTCCAGCTTAGGAGCAGGCGGCGGGAAGGCGAAGAACGCTTGGGCAAGGAGCCGTTGCCGAAGAGGTGATAGCCGGAGAGGGAATGGTCAGCCAAGGCGCGCGTGGCGTTTTGGCATACTCTGCGTTGGCGGTTGGCCCGGATTGGTGAGCAGTTCTTGCGGTGTGGTTTCCAGAGCATCGGCCAAGCGGAGGATGACGGACAGGCGCGGGTCGGCTGTGCCGTTCTCTATGCGGTTGAGGAAGGGGCGTCCCACGCCCACCATGAGAGCGAACTTCTGCTTTGTGATCTTTGCTTGCTTGCGAAGGCGCGTGACATTGCGCCCGAGGATGACGGAAGTCTCGCTTCTGTTGTCCAAGGCTGCATGCTGTGAGCTCGCGGTCTGTCCGACGTTGTTCGCCATGTGGGAAAGCCTAGCCGCTCTCGCGCCTGGTACCGTAACCGCTGGAATACGATTTGGGGAATTATTGGAAAAGCAGGCATGGCTTGATCCGCTGTGTATCGTTTGTCCCTATAGCATGCCATTTTTATGGCGTTTCGCCCATCGATGATAGAATGTAAAGGTATATTGTGCGGTTTGCGCATACGACCTCGAACGATAGGGTTGAATCGTGAAGGGGCCGGTGCCGGAGGGAAAGCGGTGCCGCGCATGCCCGCCGGCTCTGCGTTTCGCCTGCAAGCGGTTGAGCCAAGGCTGTTGAGGAGAAGTACATGGCGTCACGAAACTCTCGCACCAACCGACCGGCTGCCCGCTCCTCGCGTGCACCGCAGTCAGCACGTGCTGTGCGCTCGGCGAAGGCGGCCCAGTCGGGCCGTATCGCCTCTCGTGGAACCGCCGAGCAGTTTTCTCGCAATCGCGGTGCGCAGCAGGCCAGCTCCTCTGCCTACCGTTCAGCCTACACGCCCGGAAGCCAGGGGCGCAGCGCCAACACCGCCTATTCCCGCCAGTCAGCCGCTAGCCAGTACTCTCGCAACAATCCCCAGTACTCCCGTAACGCGAACCGTCGCATGAGCCGCGGCAAGAAGGTGGCCATCGGCGTTTTGGCTGCCGTTCTCGTAGCTGTCGTGGGTTGCGGCACCGCATTCGCCCTGTACGTCAACTCTATCAACAGCGAGCTGGTCGGCGATATGACTTCCGAGGAGATGCAGGCCATCCAAGACGTGCTTGCTCCGAAGAAGAGCTTCGACGAGCCGTTCTACATGATGCTCGTGGGCTCGGACGAGCGCACCGGAAGCGACGAGGCCGGCGCGCGTTCCGACACGAACATTGTCGTATACGTCGATCCCACGAGAAACCAAGCTAGCATCGTGTCCATTCCGCGCGACACCATGATCGACATCGACAACGTGGGTATCTCGAAGTTCAATGCCGCCTACAACTACGGTGGCGTGTCGTCCACCATCCGCGAGGCCAGCCAGCTGCTCGGGGTGGATATCTCCCACTATGCTGAGGTGAACTTCGAGAACATGGTGCAATTGGTCGACGCGGTGGGTGGCGTTGACGTGGAGGTGACGGAGCGCATCGACGACACGGATGCCGACAACACCACGGACAACCCGTATGGCCAGCGCATCATCATCGAGGAGGGCCTGCAGCATCTCAACGGCGAGCAGGCACTCGTGTTCGCGCGCAGCCGCGCCTTCGTCGACGGGGATTTCACGCGGACGGCCAATCAGCGCAAGCTCATCATGGCTCTGGTGAACAAGGTGCTCGACATGCCCGTCACCGATCTTCCCGGCGTTATTCAGGGTGCGGCGAAGTGCGTGACTACGGACTTGTCCGTTACCGATATCATCTCGCTGGCCGAGCAGTTCAAGGGCAAGGGAGACCTGACGGTGTACTCGGCCATGGCACCCACCGTGTTCATGGACCAGCTGGTGGACGGCCAGTCGTTCGTGCTGAACGATCCCACTGCTACGAAGCAGATGATGGAGACGATAGAGGAGGGGGGCGACCCGAGCAACATCGTGGGCGTCAGCGGCTTGGGTCCCAGGGGCTATACCAGCGGATCAGGATCGTCGGGCTACTCCAGCGCCAGCTCGACAGGTACGGGCAGCTCGGGATATTACGATGAGGAGTCGTATGACGATTACGATCCGTCCTACTAGCCGTGCCGCAACTCGGCTTCCTCGCAAAGCGGGCCGGATGGCGAATAGGGTGACGGTGGCTATTCCGCTTCCCCTGTCGACGCGTGATACGCTGCGCGGCACGAACGCCGATATCGTGCAGCCAAACCTTCTTCAACGCCCGTTTCCCCATAAGAGAAGCGGGCGCTTTCGTGTAACGGAACGCAAGCACTTGCGCGTCAACCTTGTTTTTTGCCCTGGCCGAGAACATACTATCGAATTCGGGAATGCCCTCGAACACGTGCGCTCGCGTGAAAGCAAGGAATTCTGACCTGATGGCCGAGCCAACCGAAACCAAGCACGAAAATCGGCCGCGCCGCTGGCGTCGGCTTGGGTCGCCGCGCACGTTCGCCGTCCTCGCCGCGTCCATCCTCATCGTGGGCGCTATCATCTACGGCGTGTTCATCGCATACTCGGTCTCGTTGGGCGAGGAGTTCAACAAGATGTCGGCCGAAGGTATGAACGATTTCACCACGGCGCAGAAAATCGAGTCCGAATCGTCCATCGACGAGATTCGCAATACCGTGCTCACCATTCGGACGTTGGCAGAATCACCCGATATCGACCCTGAAGGCGAGGTGTTCACCGATTTTCTGAACTCATGGAACGAACGCGCGTCTTTCGGTGTGACCTACGTATCCATCGCCTCGCTCGAAGAAGGCGTTGTCGAGTCGAATCGGAAGGAGAGCGACCTCGAGATCTTGAGAAGGCTCAAGGCCGGCGAGAGCGTCGTGTCGGACGTGCGCAAGTCTCATCGGCTTAACGGATTCTTTTACAGCATAGCCGAACCGGTGGTAAAGGAGGGCGTGGTCGTCGGCGTGCTTCGCAGTATCGTCGACGCTCATAGTCTCATCGATACGACCCAGATCAAATCGTCGGTTACGCTGCTGGGTTCCGTGCTCATGAAAGGCGATGGCACCATTATCGTCGACTCCGAGAAGTCGGAGCTCTACGACGGGTTGAACCTGTACGAGGTGTTGCGCAACCAAGGGTATGCGGACGCTATCGTGAGCAAGATGCAGGAGAACGTGGAGAACGATAGCGATGTGGCCACCCTTGCTATTGGCAAGCGCGATGGCAAGACGACTTTCTTCACTTCCGTACGTCTCAATGAGAACGATTGGACTATCGTGAACTTTACCGAGGAGAATACGATAGCCGAGCATTCCCAGGTCATCCTGCACGACACGGTAGTGGCGGGAACGGTTCTCGTCGTTATCAGCACCATCGCCTGCATTGTGGTCGCCCTGGTTATCGGCAGGTTTCGCCGTCGTGCCCTGCGCGAGGCCGATCGGTATGCCGTGCTTGCGGAGTTCTCGGATACGGTATTGTTCGAGTACTCGTATGGCGATGACGTTTTGGAATTGACCCCGAACGCGCGCAGCGTGTTCTCGCTCGACAGCCTACGACGCGAACACTATTTGGAGCGCGGAATCCCGCTGATCGATTTCCACGAAGAGGACGTTTCGCTGGTTGAGGAGATTCTCGAGCACCCCGCACCGTCGGGCGAGGCTCGGCGGGCTACCGTGCGCGCATGCACGCTGACCGGCGAGTACCGCTGGTTTTCCATCAAGTGCCGCTACCTGTACGAAGGGCAGGAGCCCTACGCCGCAGTGGGGAAGATGGTCGACATAACGCAGCAGCGCGCCTTGGAGGAGCAGTTGGTACGCCGATCGCAGATAGACGGTTTGACGAAGGCGCTCAACAAGGTAACGGCCGAAGAGAAGATAACCGCATCGCTTGCCGCGCATGATCGCGGCCTGCTGTTCATGATAGACGTCGACGACTTCAAACAGATCAACGATCGCAACGGGCACCGTGTGGGCGACCAGGTGCTTGCCGCCATCGCCCGCGCTCTGTTCGACGTGTTCCGTTGCGACGATCCGGTTGGGCGTATCGGCGGGGACGAGTTCGTGGTCATCTGCTGCCCGGTCACGCAGGAAAAATTTG